>Ga0316209_1000043_pt1 | contig 273045 bp, 256 predicted proteins | sample 6monopyrite_MG_FD_204945 | JGI IMG/M metagenome (GOLD analysis project Ga0316209, IMG submission 204945) | Microbial mat bacterial communities from mineral coupon in-situ incubated in ocean water Damariscotta River, Maine, United States -... | ecosystem: Environmental > Aquatic > Marine >... | reverse complement strand
CATGGCTGTCGAAAGGTCGAGGATCGAGCGCAATGCCGCCTTGTCCAAATCATGAATATCGAGAAAGTTTTTTTCAGTTTGCATAAAACTAGTCCATGTCCTGACAGGTTTTGACGATGATACCAATGGCTTCATCAATGTGTGATTGTTCAATAATTAATGGCGGCACCATACGTACAACGTTATCGCCAGCAGGCACGGTCAATAATCCGTTATTCATCAATTTCTTGACAAACTTGATATTTTCACCGTCATCGCCGCAACATTTAATCCCGACCATTAACCCAGCCCCGCGTATATCGCTGAAAATGCGTGGATAGGCGGTGACGACAGTGTCCAGTGCCGACCACAACATTTCAGCCATGGTTTCGACGTGGGTCAAAAAACCATCGGCTAAAATAACATCCAAAACCGCATTGCCGACGGCCATAGCCAACGGGTTGCCGCCAAATGTTGTGCCGTGTGTTCCGGGCGTCATGTGTTTACTTACTTTTTCCGAAGCCAACACCGCGCCCATGGGAAAACCGCCGCCTAATCCTTTGGCCAGCGCCATCACGTCCGGTTGCGCGCCGGTCAATTCATAAGCAAATAATTTCCCCGTTCGTCCGACACCGGATTGCACTTCATCGTAAATGAGCACCAAATCAAATTCATCGGCGATTGTTCGTAATGCTTTTAAATAACCGTCCGGCATGGGGCGGATGCCGCCTTCACCTTGAACTGGTTCAACAATAATGCCTGCGGTAGCGGGGGTGATGGCGGCCCGCATTTCATTTAAATTTCCATAGGCGACTTGATCAAACCCATCGACTTTAGGACCAAATCCGGCCAAGTGTTTTTCTTGTCCACCGGCTGCAATACAGGCCAAAGACCGGCCATGAAACGCTCCTTCGATGCTGATCATGCGGAATTTTTCCGGATGACCGTTCATGTGTTGATAGCGCCTTGCCATTTTAATCGTGGCTTCGACGGCTTCACCTCCGGAATTATTAAAAAACACTGCATTGGCAAAGCTGTTGGCGACCAGGCGTTCGGCCAGTTTTTCTTGGCCTCCAATGGCGTAAAGGTTCGAACAATGCCAAAATTTTTCGGCCTGTTGTTTCAGAGCATTAACCAAATGGGGATGACAGTGGCCTAATGACGCCACCGCAATACCAGCACCAAAATCCAGATATCGTCGTCCGTCTGCCGTATACAGATAAACCCCTTTGCCGTAATCGAAGGTTAAATCAAAACGTGCGTAAGTCGGCATGACGGCTGGTATCATAATGCTCTCCTATAATGAATGCCGTGGCGCGAGCCGGAACTCGCATAAATCACAAACCAGAGGCTTGTCACGGAAAGCGCTGGATTATGTGAACAGTTATAGGGCATGTCAACGCATTAAAACTTTAGGGTTTCAGTCGGTAGCCTTTTGAAAACAACCCAACGGCAATGCTGGCAAGAACAACATTAACCATCAACAGGACGATTAACCCGGTCATGATTGGTCCATCAGCATACCCAGTGAAACCGTAGCGGAAACCATCAATCATATAAAAAAATGGATTGGCTAAAGCCAACATCTTGGCAAATACAGGCAATCTTTCAATGGAATAAAATGTACCGGATAAAAATGATAAGGGTGTGATGATGAAATTAGTGACGGCTGCGATGTGGTCAAATTTTTCTGCCCAAATGCCACCTAACACGCCTAATAACGCAAGCATCAGGGACGCCATAAATGCGTGATAAATAATATATAGTGGATGGCTGATAGATAAATCCACAAAAAAGCTCATGGATATTGCGACAAATGTACCTACGGCAATACCGCGTGTTGCGCCGCCTAATGCAAGGCCTGTGACCAGTTCGAGAGGCGTAAATGGCGGCATTAAAGTATCAACAATATTGCCTTGGATTTTTGAAATGGTTAATGACGATGATGTGTTGGCAAACGCATTTTGTGCAATCGCCATCATGATCAATCCGGGGCCCAAAAATGTCATAAACGGGATGTCGCCCACGTTTCTGGATACACCACCAAAAGCCAGCGAAAACACTGCCAAAAAAAGCAAGGTGGTGACCATCGGCGCCAACATCGTTTGTGAATAGACTTTGGTAAAGCGTCGAACTTCACGTAAATACAACGTCCACAATCCAATCCAGTTGGGCCCGTCTACGGTCATAGTCTGCCTGCCTCATTACCAAGAATTGCCAAGAATATAATGATGATTTATATATGCTGGAAACCGGGACAAGCAAGCAAAGTGATCAGAGCTCATGGAAAATGACGATAATAACGATCCTGAAGATCAAGAAGGGTTTTCCAAAAAAAAACAAAAGCGCGTTAAAGCGCCAGCCTTAATTACGACCAAACATCTGGAAAATGTCGCACTGTATTATCTGGAACGGTTTGCTACGTCGGCGGAAAATCTGCGCCAAGTCCTTAGGCGCCGGGTTTATAAATCTGCCAAGCACCACCTAAGTGAACCAGATGTTGGTTATGATTTAGTTGATGAATTGATCACACGTTATATTTCTGTAGGTTTGTTAGATGATCAGGCCTATGCCGATTTTCGGGTTTTGACATTACGCCGCCGTGGGCAATCGGGGCGGGCAATTATGGCGGGGTTACTGGCGAAAGGTGTCGAACAAGATGTCATTGCCATGGCGATTGATCATGCCGGCAACCAAACAGGTGAAGCCGAAACGGAATTACAAGCCGCCATGACTTTGGCGCGTCGCCGAAAATTGGGTCGCTTTGGTCGCCGGGATTGCCGTGAAAATAACCGCGACAAAGATTTAGGTAAACTTGCCCGCGCAGGGTTTTCCTATGATATTGCTTTGCAAGTGATTGATGGCAACGATGACGATGATGATTTGATTATTTAAAGGTGCGCTTTGATCAATGCCTGACTATCAGGGTCATCCAATAAAGCTTTAAAACCAAAATGCAATGGATCGGGCCAATGGCCAAATGTAAACCAGTCACAAACCGATGTTTCCCAATTTGTGATGGCTGTGAATTCATCATCAATAACGGCTAAAAAATTATGATATTTAAAACCGCTTTCATGATTAAATATGTACAAACTTGATAATGTCGCTTGACCTTTAAATCCGCATTCTTCGAATAATTCTCGGCGGACGGTTTGTTCAGGCGTTTCGTTTTTATCAACGGCCCCGCCCCATGTGCCCCATGTCCCCGCCTGAAGTGTACCTGCGGCCCGTTTTGGCAACAAAAATCGCCCTGAAGTTTCGGCCATTAACAAGCACCCAGCCGCCGACCGCCCCCAAAAACCGGTTTCGTTTAAAGCTTGTTTATGATCAAAAGTCGTATCAGGCATTGGTACAAAAAATTTCAGCGATAATTGTTGATAATCTTATAATGCCAGTGTTTTTAGGCCTAGGTAAAGTTTGTTAACGATATTCGGGCACGACAAGTCGGATATGATCGACTAGGATGTGCGAAATTTTGACTTTATTTGTTTATATAAGGAAACTACCGTAATGGACGGTTTTGGTGATTTTTGGATATTAGTTAGCGGTGTTTGGGAAAAAGGCGTTGGCGGCATTGACGTCGGAAAAATGCTCACGGCAGCTGGAATTTTTATTGGGTTTTTACTGCTGCGCCGATTGTTTTCCAAGTTTGTCATGTCATGGTTAAAATCGGTTACATCGCGTTCAAAAACATCCATTGATGATGTGATGATTGAAACGTTGGAACCGCCGCTTCGGCTGGTGCCGTTGGTTTTGGGTGTGTTTTTCTCAGCCCGCTATTTACAGCCTACAGGGTTGGTTTCAGACGTAGCCGATAATCTGGTCAAAACTCTGATTGCCATATCTATTTTCTGGGGGTTGTTGCGTATTCTTCAGCCGTTAAGTTCTGTTTTATCGAATTTGGAAAAAGTATTTACCGTTGAATTGGTAGACTGGCTGGTTAAATCCATTCGTATTGCGGTGATTTTAATTGGTGGGGCCACGGTTTTGCAAATTTGGGGCATCGAAGTCGCCCCGATAATTGCCGGAGCCGGACTGTTTGGCGTGGCTGTAGCCTTGGGCGCACAGGATTTATTTAAAAATCTGATCGCCGGATTATTGATCATTGGTGAAAAAAGATTCCGCAAAGGTGATTGGATTTTAGTCGTCGGCGTAGTCGAAGGTACGGTCGAAAGCATCGGTTTCCGGTCAACAGTTGTGCGTCGATTTGATAAAGCCCCGGTGATGGTTCCTAATACTAACTTATCAGATACGGCCGTCATTAATTTTTCCGGCATGACATCACGGCGCATTTATTGGACCATTGGCGTGACCTACAATACATCTGTTGATCAGTTGCGGGTTATTCGAGACGGAATTGAAAACTACGTGTTAAGTGACGGTGCTTTTGTTGCCCCAGAAGACGCGGCGACATTTGTGCGCATTGACCGCTTTTCAGATAATTCAATTGATATTATGTTGTATTGTTTTACCAAAACCACGGATTGGGGTGAATGGTTGAAAATCAAAGAACAATTAGCCTATCATATTAAACAAACTGTGGAAAATGCCGGAAGCGGTTTTGCATTCCCATCACGTAGCGTCTATGTAGAACATCTGCCCGCGTCGGGGCCGGAAATATTTGTGCCGCCTTCCATTAAAAAGAATACGGGAAAAACGATTTAGGCTCCCCATATTATGTTGAACCGAAATATACAGGAATTAAAAATGTCCGTTACCATTTATCACAATGCAAAATGTTCTAAATCACGGCAAACGTTGGCATTGTTGCAAGAAAACGGTGTTACACCGACGATCGTTGATTATCTATCCACGCCGCTTAGCGTCGATGAATTGCGTTCGATATTGGAAAAACTAGGCTTGAATGCCAAAGATATCACCCGTACCAAAGAAGCCAAAGAAGAAGGCTTGGATGTGCAGGCCTTGGATAATGAGGCGCTGATTTTTGAATTAACACGGCACCCGCGCGCTATTGAACGCCCGATTGTTGTTCATGGTGATAAAGCGGCTTTGGGCCGCCCACCGGAACAAGTGTTGGAAATTTTATAAAGACGATCTGATTAAATAATTGAAAGATGATACTGCCTGATGGTGATAAGAGGTTTAAAATATGCAAACTAAAAATATGCTTGATCAGGCGTCTGATTTGCATGGTGCATTAAAACAAGCCATTCAAAATCATCAGGCGGACAATTTGAAGCAGGCCGCATCCGGGTACCGGCAAGTTATACAAATGAACCCTAAACATGCTGATGCCGTAGAACTATTGGGCATCGTGACTTTACAAATGGGCAAAACCGCTAAAGCTTTAAATTATTTAAAACGTGCTGTTAAAATCGATCAGGGATCAGGGTATTTTTACGCTAATTTAGCGCGTGTTTATGGCATGACCGGGCGGTTTCAGGACCGGGATATTGCTTATGATAAAGCCCGTGATTTGTTGCCGCCGATGACAGACCCAACGGAAACACTGTTTGTTGGTCTGTTATCCAGCGAAGCCCTAAAATTGGAAAAATACCAAAAAAATGTTGAGCAGTTAAGATCGTCAACTTATTTGCAATACCCGCGCCATGTGCATCTTGAAACCTATGCGCTTTGTAATGCGATCTGTGATTTTTGTCCCTATACGGAAATTGCCCGCAAAGGTACACGTATGGAAGATGCATTAATTGAAAAAATTATTACGGATTTAGAAGACATTCCAAAAGATGTCGACTTTCAATTGTCACCGTTTAAACTGAATGAACCATTTCTGGATGTGCGATTGTTTGATACCATCAAAAACATCAATGACCGGCTTAGCAATGCGACGATAACCATCACATCAAATGCCTCTCCGATCACAGAGAAAAACCTTGCACGGCTTGCTCAAGTTGAACGCTTGGAATATTTGTGGATTTCGGCCAATGATCACCGTAAAAAAGAATACGAAGAAGTGATGGGGATTTCTTATGAGCGCACAAAAAAACGTTTAGAAACAATTCATCAGTGGAAAAAAGATGACCGTTTTACGCCGCCTGTTGTCTTGTCACGGGTGGGAGATGGCACTTCGGCTGATGAAGATTTTATAACCTGGGTTCAAGAAAATTACCCTCTGTTTAATTTTAACGTTACCCGCCGTGGCGATTGGCTGGGGCAAGTTGAAACCAACGCGTTTCCAGTTCCGGATGTGGGATGTATGCGGTGGTTTGACATCGTTATAACGGCCACCGGAGACGTTTCGCATTGTGTTATGGATGGCAAAACTGAATACCCATTAGGTAACGTACGTGATCAGCATGTATTGGAGGTGTATAATGCCCCTCAATATCGGAGTTTAAGAGAAAAAGCATCGAGTCGTTTGGGTAAGACGCCATGCGGTCAATGTGGTTTTCTTTGAACACCCGGCATTGTTACACACACCTGTTGTTTAACGGCTTAAATTAGTGTGTTATAATGGTATAAGTTTAAATCGACTAGGCAACAAATAGTCAATAGACGTGTCGATTAAAAAAGGGGGGGGAATGGCTGATAAAACGGCTTCGGAAAAACCGGCAGCAAATCCAAAAAAAATGTTAAAGCCCAAACGCCGTGTCAGCGCGCAACTGAAACCGGCTGTTTCAGAGCCAAAACCTATGGCCAAAGCACGGCAGCCTTCAAAACAGCAAATCGCTGCATGGAAAGCATTGCTGCCGGAACAAAAAACAACCCTGCGTGATCGGGAGGCGGTGCGTTTGTTCGCCATTGCCGTTGATCATCACCGTAAGCAAGAATTACAAGACGCCGTTAAAATTTACGGCAAAGCTTTGCTTTTAAACCCAAAAATGCCCGATCTTTATAACAATATGGGTGTTGCATTGCGCGCCCTTGGCAAACTCGAGGCCAGTGTTGCTTGTTACCGCCGTTCCTTGGTTTTGAAACCTGATGCAAGCGGTGTGTATTCTAATTTGGGCAATGTTTTACGTGAATTGGGCCGCTTGCAAGTGGCCGTTGCCAGCCACCGCCAAGCCGTCAAATTAGCCCCCAATACCCCGGAAACACATTATAACTTAGGCTTGGTGTTTCGCGACTTGGGACAAATTGATCAAGCCATGGCGTGTTTCGAGCGGACATTGTCATTGAACCCAGATCATGTGGATTGCCATTGGGACCATGCGCTGACGTTGTTATCCAAAGGTGATCTTGCCCAAGGGTTTGATGAATACGAATGGCGTTGGAAATTACCCCGCAGCCCCGCCCGTGGGTTCGAGCAGCCGTTATGGAATGGCAAAGAAATGAAAGGTAAAACGCTGTTGGTTCATCAAGAACAGGGTTTTGGCGACATGATCCAGTTTGCTCGGTTTTTGCCTGAAGTTAAAAAACGGTTGGGCGGCATTTTGGTGGTTGAAGTGCAGGTTGAATTGGCGACCTTGTTTTCTGCCATTGAAGGCGTTGATAAAGTCATTAATAAAGGCTCTGCGTTACCAAAATTTGATAGCTATATTCCGATGATGTCATTGGCTCGGTTATTTGAAGTCAGCAAAAAAACCATCCCGCGGGTGGTCCCTTATTTAACCGTCCCCGATCCACAGTCGGTGCAATTACCGGCATCGATGGCCCGGCAACGTAAAGTCGGTATTGTTTGGCGCGGCAAATCAACGCACTTGAATGATAAAAACAGATCCTGTGATTTTACGCAATTTATTGAATTGATGGGGATTCCGGGCGTTAGCTTATACAGTTTGCAAAAAGGTCCCGCCGCTGCCGAAATCGCCGATGCAGGATGCGAAGCGTTGATCGTTAATTTAGGCCCCGCTCTTAACGATTTTGCTGATACGGCGGCCGTTATTGCCGGACTTGATTTGGTGATTACGGTGGATACGGCGGTTGCACATATGGCCGGTGCATTGGGTGTTAAAACCTGGGTGGCTTTGCCATTTGCACCCGATTGGCGGTGGATGTTGGAAACACCTGATACGCCTTGGTATCCGTCGGTACAGTTATTTCGCCAACCGCGTCCCGGGCAATGGGGCCCGGTATTCACGGATATCCGCAAAGCGTTACGCGCTGAATTGGATTTGCCACCAAGCAAACGTACGCGAGCCTAAATAATTTTTAGCAGGCGTTATTAATTTATTCATTTTCCTGTGATTACAGTAACCCTATACGAGGCATGTACGAGACGTTGTATGGCCCTCGTTAAAGCGGGGTTAGTATGGCAAATGCGCAGCAACAAAATTTTTTGGATATCGCCGGATTGAGCGATGTGTTGGCGGGTGCCGAAAACGAGTTGGGAAATGGCGCGAACGGTATCGGTGATGATGGTTATGTTTCGTCGACGGCTCGGGCGGCGGCCACGCCTAAAATTGGTTTTATCAACAAACTGCTAAAACATTTGACGCAGCCTACATTAGCGCGCCCTCAAACTCATGTGCGTAAAGTGCTGGATTTATTTAGCTCTGATCATACAGCCAACATGATCAATGTGAATCTTGTCGGCAGTGACGGTAGCGACATTATGCAACAGGCTTTAATGGTATTTGCTGAACAACTTAAAGCGTCCGGGCATTTCAAAGTAACGATAACAGCAAAACCAATGACGCTGGACTTAGTTAACGCAAACGAAAAGCAAATCGTCAAAGCCGTAAAATCAGCGCGGCTTTGGATGATGAAGAAAAAAACAGAACTATTGATTTTATGCAAACCTTCGGCTAATGGGCTATGTTTTGGGTTTCAATTTATTTCACTAACCGCAGGCGGCGTTGCCGATCTATTATGCATACCGCCGGGACTGGCTGTATTTTTGCCTGCCCGCCTAGATGCCGGATTAGAAAAAATTTTACAAAGTGTTGCCTTAGCCGCGACGGGTGTGTCTCGGTCCGGTCAACGTAAATCCGTGCTGGGGCCAGTATTAAAAAACATGTTGGCTGAAACCGATGGCGCGAGTGCCCAATTACCGTCTAGTATTTCGGACCTTGAAAAATCGCAAACCTTGTTATGTTTATCATTGGCGCTTTTGTCAGAACATTACCGGCTAGGGGCGGTGGCGGGATTGGCTGTACGCGCCCATAAATACGTAGAACAAGCCGTGACATTAATTGATGAAGCTGAAAATGCTCTTGTGTGGGCCGATGCCCAAGGCATTAAGGCGCAAGCATTGTTGGCTAAGGGCGGCGCTGAAAAGGACAGATATAGGGCTGTTAAAAATTCACTTAGGGCGGCGTTAAAATGTTTTGAAATGGAAACCCATCCACAAAAATGGGCTGGATTATATAACCAGCTAGGGCAAGTTTTCTATCAGATCGGGTTTGATGAAGGCGACACTGAACAATTGCGTCAGGCATTGGCCTGTTTTCAGAATGTGTTAAAAGTTTATAGCCGCGCCAAAAATCCACATGTCTGGGCCGAAGCCATGATGAGCTTAGCCCGCACCGCACAGGTTTTTGGTGAACACAGCCGCAGTTTAGAGGCTATGGACATGGCAGTCCGAGCTTATCATTCGGTGCTTGAAATGCGCCACCCAGAACAACAACCGATGCTATGGGCAGCGACACAAAATAACCTTGGCAGTGCTTTGTTTATGTTGGGCAAGCAATCAAAAAGCATGGCCCGATTAGACGCCGCAGCCGCGGCGTTTCAAAGTGCACTCACCATTTATGATACCCGGGGAGCAGTACGTCAGGCTTATGTAACGGCTAAAAATTTAAAACATGTGGAGCGTATGCTAAATCATGATGAACCACTTGTCCCCGCACCGCCTGAATTGCCGTGGGAAGACGAAAATTGGTTTGACGATGAACCATTGTCCACAGACAATGAGATCCAATCGAGTTCAGTGATCAGCAGAGAACAGCCGCGCCGTCATGAAACAAACGTTTAAAACAGATAAAAAAGTTCTATGGCTTCAACCCGACGGCCAGCCGGTTTCGTGCATAGAAAAACTGGACGTGTTGAACGAAAATCTGGACGATATCCAACAAGAATGTCAGGACGTGTTCGAAGATGCTTTGTTGATGGGGGTGGATGAAAAACAAGCCCGAGGCGTCATTGCCGGTATTTTACAGGGTCTGGTTAATCCCTATGAAAAATAACGGAAATGTTATACGGTTTGTCCTATCGCCCGGATCAGAAAGCCATAAATTTCTGCCGTTTCACGTAAACTGTCAAACCGACCCGATGCGCCTGCGTGTCCGGCTTGCATATTTGTTTTGAAATAAAGCGGATGATTGTCGGTTTTAAGATCACGTAGCTTGGCCACCCATTTTGCTGGTTCCCAATAAGTCACACGCGGGTCGGTTAAACCTGCGGTGATATACATCGCCGGATAATCCTGAGCACACACATTATCATAAGGCGAATAGCTTAAAATTCGTTCGAATGCCGTTTGATCGGCAATTGGGTTTCCCCATTCCGGCCATTCAGGTGGGGTTAACGGTAACGTATCATCCAGCATTGTATTCAGCACATCAACAAACGGTACATCGGCGACAATGGCTTTGAACAAATCGGGGCGCTGATTAGCGATGACGCCCATCAGCATGCCGCCGGCGCTGCCGCCATGGGCCGCGATCCCCGCCGTACCCGCGATATTTTGCAGTTTCAAATATTCAGCCACATCAATAAAATCATTAAAAGTATTGGCTTTTAGATGGTCGCGGCCTTGGCGGTACCACGCATCGCCTTTATCCCGGCCGCCACGCACATGGGCAATGGCATAAGTAAACCCGCGGTTAACCAGACTAAGCCGTGCCGTTGAAAATGCCGCCGGAATAGACATGCCATAAGCCCCATAACCATAAAGCAAAACCGGCTTCGCTGGATTGTTTGAATTTTTTAAACTTAATAACGTGACCGGAATTTGTTCCCCGTCACGGGCGGGAACATAAATTTTTTGTACTTGGTAGGCGTTTTTATCATGGCCGCTTGGGACCGATTGTTGTTTTTTAAGTTTTCGTGCCCGGCTATGCATATGGTAATCATAGGTTTCTATCGGCGTGCGTGGTGATGAATAGGTAAAACGTAAAAAGGGTGTATCAAATTCATATGATCCTGAAAGCGCTAATGAATAGGCTGCATCATCAAATTTAATGGCATGATGATCGTTTGATGATGTATCCGTGACGATGATTTGTGGTAACCCGTGCTCGCGTAATTGATAAACAAAATAATTTTTAAATGTAAGCAAGCTAAGTATTAAACGTCCCGGTTTATGCGGAACGCATTCGCGCCAATTTTTCCGACTTGGATCGGTTATGGGGGCGGCCATGATTTTATAATCAAAAGCGTCATCAGCATTGGTTAAAATTAAAAACTGATCATCGTTATCTGATATTTCGTATTCAATGCCGGGATTTCGTGCTTCGATTAACCGGGGTGATGTGAGCGCGGCTGTGGCATCAATGAAATGGGCTTCGGATGTCTGGTGATCATGACAGGCAATAACAATAAAACGGCCACTTTCGGTTTTTGAAACACCAACAAAAAAACCGGGGTCGTGTTCAGTAAATACGGTGATGTCTCGTTTCGTATCGGTGCCAATTTTATGACGTTTAACCATTGACGGTCTGTGGTTGTCATCGATCACCGTATAAAAAATAAAATTTGAACAGCTTGAAAAAACAAAATCGCCATGAGCGTCTGGCAGTTGTTCAACACGATGTTGCCCTGTTTCTATATCAATCAACCGAATATCATATTTTTCAGCCCCCATGACATCAACGCTATAGGCAAACAAGGTATGGTCCGGGCTATGCATGGTCTGGATGATGCGAAAGAAATCATTTAAAGCCGCGTATTTGTTGCCGTCCAATAAAATCTGTTCATTCTGGTCTTCTGGCCCTAGGCGACAAAATAGCGGATATTGTCCACCGATGATAAATTTCCGGTAATAGGCATAATCACCGTCGGGTAAAGGCACGTCACTGTCGTTTTCAGAAATACGGGATTTAATTTCATCGAACAAAATGTCTACCAATGTTTTGTTTTTTGATAAAAAATCTGCGTGATGATCATTTTCAGCCATCAACCATTCTCGAATAGGCGCTTTCAAAACGCTAGGATCATCCATGACCGTTTGCCAGTTGTCATCTCTAAGCCAAGCATATGGGTCGATCAGTTGATGATCGTGGTAGATTTTTGTCGTCGGCAATTTTTTTGCTTTGGGCGGTAAACTTTTCACTTAATTTGGCCTTTAAAAATCGAGGAAAATGGTTAGTTTGCAGTCTGCAATTAGGAGCGCATCGGATAATGTGCTCAAATATTATGAATGATGAAAGCGAAAAGTCATGAGCGATGATATTATGGATCAAGAAAAATTGTTGGCAAATTGTTTGACGGAAGTCGATTTCCCGGAACTGCCTAACCATTACCGGGGGAAAGTACGCGAAGCCTATGATTTGCCCGATGGCCGCCGTGTGATGATCGCAACGGATCGGCAGTCGGCGTTTGATCTTATATTGGCGGCGGTTCCTTATAAAGGGCAAGTGCTTAATCAAATTGCCCGGTTTTGGTTTGATGAAACGGCTGACATTTGCGCTAATCATGTCATCGAAGAACCTGATCCCAATGTCGCCATAGTTCGTGGATTAAATATGTTACCGGTTGAAATGGTCGTCCGGGATTATATGACCGGGTCAACAGATACCAGCATCTGGCCCATGTATGAACGTGGCGAGCGGCATTTATACGGCCATCAATTCATTGATGGGCTGGTTAAAAATCAAAAACTGCCGGCAACAATTATCACACCCACCACCAAAGCCGAACAGGGCGAACACGACGCCCCGATCACGGCTGTAGAAATTGTTGAACAGGGGTTGTTAAGCCAAGACATTTGGGACGAATTGGCGCGCATTAGTTTGGCATTGTTTGCTCGTGGCCGGGAAATTGCTGCAAAAAACGGATTGATTTTGGTTGATACAAAATATGAGTTTGGATTGGATGCTGACGGCAATATTACTTTGGCCGATGAAATCCATACGCCCGATTCAAGCCGCTATTGGATAGCGGATAGCTACCTGGAAAAATTACAAAATGGTCAAGACCCGGAAAGTCTGGATAAAGAATTTTTGCGATTATGGGTGCGCGGTCAATGTGACCCGTATAATGAACCGGTGCCAGAAATCCCGGCGGCCACGTTATTGGAATTTTCGGCTAAATATATTCAACTGTTTGAACAAGTGACCGGGCAAACATTTTATAGGGCGCCTGCTGATATCGCGGTATCAGATCGTATTCGTCAAAATTTAATGCGGGTTTTGCCGGACTATTTTAAATAAGGCAACTTTTTAGGTGAGAATATTCAATAATCACAATTTTTATGTTGGAATAAGGGAAGAAATCATATTCAATAAAGTTAAAGTATAACGGGATTAGTTTTTCCCAACTATGTATTGGCATCGGTCTAGATTTTTTAGTTCTGAATAATGGCCTGTTGAATATGGAATTCGTAGAAATATACGTTCTCTGCTATACTTTATGGATGGCGCTGAATAGCGTGAAAAGAAAAAATTTTGTGGACGAAAGGGAAGCCTATGTCGATCCGTAAAACCATTGATGTTCGGGGTGCATTTTGCCCGGGACCGCTGATGGAAGTTGTTTCTGGCATCAAACATTCTGATATCGGGGATGAAGTCGAAGTCTGGTCCTCGGATCAAGGTACCATCGAGGACCTACCTGTTTGGTGTGCCAATGCCGGGCATGAACTCATAGAAAAAACTGAATGTGATGGCTATTGGCGTTTAGTGGTTAAAAAAGGCAAATAACTTAACCGCAGCAAAGTTGATGTTCTGACGTGTACCAAATGGATACAATGCTTTTGGCGCGGGTCTTTACTTCGATGCAATGCCCCGCATTATTCTGACTTTGCCCCCGAAACAGCCTAGGGCCCATACTCATTCTATATATCCGTTTGGGCTAAACAGATGTGTTCACCAAACAGGAAGAAGGACGCAGGAAACAGGGTGCATTTTCAAAGCCTTTTGACGCATTCAGAGGGTAAAGAGGCCGCGCCCGTATGGGTTTGTAAAACAAACGATTTATCCAACAACAAACATCTTTGAATAAGGTATACATAACCTGCGGTTGCTTCATTTGGCTAAATCCCTTATTTGCATACAGAATTTCATAAATTGCCAACGATATTGAATGTGTCTGGACCGTAATATTTTGTGGGCGCCGGGATTATTTCTTTTCGATCATGAAACGATAGCTGCCATCGCCTTGGTCATCTGTTTCAAGCAGGCTATGGCCTGTCGCTTTACAAAAACTTTCAAAATCTTTTACTGATCCTGGATCGGTAGATAGCACTTCTAACACATCACCGGATGCGAGCCCTTTAAGGCTTTTTTTTGCTTTCATGATAGGCAGTGGGCAATTTAAGCCTTTAGCGTCAAGAGTTGTCGTCGCCATATTGAAAAATCCTCATTCCTGTTATCGTGCTCAAAAATTTAAGTTTTGTACGCTGATGCTAATGAGCTTTAGTTAAAATGATGCGAATAACAATATCGCCCTTAAACAAAACAGTATATAAAAATATATATTGTTTAAAGCTTTTTATGTTTTTATCTATCATAATGAAAGCGGTTTTGATAATATACTAAAAATGAATGTGAAAACATCATAATCAGGGAGGATACAAAATGGACGACATGCCAATAGGATTACTGGTTTCAATTATAGGTTTTGGGTTGGGTGGTGTTTTTGGGTTTACAGCCCAGCGCACAAATTTTTGCACCATGGGCGCAATTTCAGATATTGCTTTTATGGGGAATTGGACGCGGTTCCGCGCGTGGATATTTGCCATTGCCGTGGCCATCATTGGTTCGCAATATTTGTATATGACTGAAACCGTAGATTTATCTAAAGCCATATACTTGTCGTCCAATTTGGGCTGGGCCGGGGCGATCATTGGCGGATTGATGTTTGGGTTTGGTATGACAATGGGTGGCGGTTGCGGTAGTAAAACGCTTGTTCGTTTGGGGGCGGGTAATTTAAAATCCCTGATCGTTGCGATATTTATTGGCGTTTTTGCTTATATGACATTGCGGGGACTAGTTGGCGTGGCTCGGGTTCAAATGGAAGCCGTGACCATGATCGATTTAGCCGCCCGGGGTCTGGATAATCAGGGCATACCCGATTTTCTGGCATCGTTTGGTTTGAATATCGATACGGCACGATGGTTGACCGTGATTGTAATCTCAGGCGGCATGTTGTGGTTCTGCTTTAAAGATGCGGATTTCAGAGCGTCCAAACCGGCATTGATCAGCGGTCTGGTCATTGGCTTGCTTATTCCGGCGGCTTGGTATGTTACAGGTTACGTCGGCAATGACGATTTTGATCCGACCCCTGTTGTCTCGTTCACTTTTGTGGCTCCTGTTGGACAAAGCCTGCAATACCTGATGACGTTTACGGGATCGACCATTAATTTTGGTATTGCCGTGGTCGGTGGGGTGATTATCGGAGCATTCATCGCCGCCATCACGTCTGGGGAATTTCAAATCGAAGGGTTTAATGATACGACCGATATGGGACGCCACTTATTTGGCGGCGCGTTGATGGGTGTGGGCGGTGTTTTGGCTTTGGGTTGTACCATCGGCCAAGGCATTACCGGCATGTCAACATTAGCATTTGGCTCGGTACTGGCTTTGGTATCGATTATCGCAGGCGGATTTTTTGGTATGAAATATTTGGAAGAAGAAAGCTTGGGCGGTGCCCTGCGCGGCCTGTTTAGCAGCGAATAATAGACAATTTTAAATATCGACCTTATGGCGGCAGGATCTTCTGACCTGCCGCCATAAATATTGAAAAAAGTCGTTTAATAGAATGATAGACAATTACCAAATCACGACGGTTTTTCCTTCACTGCGTAGTTTGTCACCGCGTGCTTGGATGTAACGCTGGAAACTTGGTTCTGTTTTATAAACTTCATCACGGACATACATGAATGAGCTTAGAAAATGAAACGGCTTCCAGTATCCCATGAGCCGCCAAACTTCCAAATCAGCGCCTGATTGTTTGTTATTGTCGGCAACGGTTTTTGGAAAATATTGCAATGTCGGTGTGAATTGTATTCGGTATTTACGAGCTAAATCTTTTTCTTTCATGACCGTGCCGTCCAAATCGGTCACTTCCCGGTCACCCCAAAGGTTAAGCTGAATAACATTATAATTGGCTTTGATGTAATCAACTACTTTAGGAATGCGCAGGTTAACCCGGTGCATTTCCCGGCAATAAGGACATCCTTTTTGTTCCCAGAATATCACCAGTTGTTTACCGTCAGCGGCGGATTCTGTAACGTCTTCCCGCAAATCAAGAAAAGTTTCCATAAACCAGTCTTGTGTATACATGCCGCCTTCATCAGGGATTGGTTCTGGAAGCAAGTGTTTATCAGCCCAAGCTGAGGTCGCCATAAAAATTGAGAAAGTGATCGCCAAAATTAAGGAGATCATGAAACGATATCGCATCATTTTTGCTCCTGATTATGTATTGTTATCGGGTTGGTCGCCTGAGTATAGCTGAAAACGCCAAATTTTTCAATTTAGGGACTAAATGGATATTTTTAGACGGACAAAATCGGTAAACTGTTGAACCCAATGATGGCTTCGCGTGCTGCGTTGGTGGATAAAACCTGCGGTTAAATTATTCAAAATAAGTCCATCGTGGTGACCATCGATGCCGTGACCACGGATCACATCATAGGCATAGGTCATGTCACTGGAAATATTTTGCAAAGATGCATAATGAAATTCGTGGGCCGGGATTAACGCATTTGTATGTTGCCATAAACCATCGCCGGTTTCTGAAATTTTTACATAACCCCGGCCAATAGGTTTATCATGCATAACCGTGTCGCCGGGCACAAAGCCAACCATGTCATAGGTTTTGTTTTGCCATGTCAGGCTTTGTGACAGATACATTAATCCACCACATTCGGCATAAGCGGGCATTCCATTTTGTAATTTTTGAAAAATATCTTGCCGTAGATATTGGTTGTTATGAAGTTCCTGCATATGCATTTCAGGGAAACCACCGCCGATAAAAAGTCCGTCACAGACAGGCAGTTGCGGATCTTTGAGGCTGTCAAAAAACACGAGTTCAGCACCGGCATTCAAGAACGCTGTGATGTCATCAGGATAATAAAAACCAAATGCTTTATCGCGCGGAACGGCGATGCGAATATCCGGTTTGCGGATGGAAATAGGCAATCTTGGCATGATTTTTGATGGAGATATTAAATGCGCTGTTTCGATAACTCGGTTTAAATCCACATCGTGTTCAATTATTGTGGCGACATCATCAATTTTTTTATGGACATCTGAAATTTCATTTGCCGGAATTAATCCTAAATGACGTTCGCAAATTTGCATTTCAGAATGGCGTCCAATGGACCCCAAAACCGGAACGTCTGTATAATGTTCAAGGGCAGATATAAGTTTTTGCTGATGCCGGGGGCCGCCCACCTGATTAAGCAGAACGCCCGCGATATCAATAGCCGGATCAAAAGCTTGGTAGCCTAATATCAAGGGCACAATACCACGGGTCATGCCGCGGGTATCAATAACCAAAAGAACAGGAAGGCCAAGCAAACGGGCCATAGCAGCATTGCTATCTCCGCCTTTTAAATCGACCCCGTCATATAAACCTTTATTACCTTCGATGAGTGAAATCTCTGCGTGTTGATTATGTTGCGCATAGACATCTTTGATTTCACTGTGACCCATCGTATGGAAATCAAGGTTAAAGCAAGTTGCATGGCTGGCGGCCGTCAGCCACATAGGATCAATATAATCTGGACCTTTTTTATAGGTCTGTACCGTTAATTTACGATTTTTCAGGGCCCGGGCAAGGCCTAACGTCACCACCGTTTTACCTGAAGATTTATGGGCCGCGGAAATAAAAAGACCGCTCATAAGGAAGAGTGCCAGATGTTACGGGTAAGGAAATTATTTTTCATTCGGGCCCAAAACGGTCGGTGGTTTGTGATGTGGATTGATATCCCGGTCCGCCAAACTCGAAGGCAAGAAATCCATGATGCGCATGCCCACCAAAATGATTAATAACGCTATTGCGATGCCACCAACGCCTAATAACAATTCAGGCAATCTTGGTGAATAGGTATTAATTATCCCGTCAAAAAATGAACTGCTAACGTCCATGCCAGGGAATAAAACCAATGGAAAAGATTGGCCGCCGATGATAACCACATACATGGCTGAAATGCCGCCAATTATGACCATGATCGAGGCCATGGAAACGTGCAACGGCTTGGTTTTTGTCTTTGTGTTAAATAATAATATCAGTGGCAAAACCACACCAATGATCACTTGTCCGATCCAAAAAACCTGTGACAGGGTGCCGCCAGATGTCAGGATAAATGTTTCAACGCCTGAATGTTCTGCCGCGTAAAGATTTGCTAGATGATAAACAATCACGAAATAAGCTTGTCCTACGATAAATATCCGCAATAAACGGCCCATGCGTAAAATGATGTAGTCGCCAAGCGGACGATCTGTTGCTTGAAAAATACCGACGATAAAGAGTTGGAAAATAGCCAAGCCAAAAGCAAAGGACATGGCAATAAACATCGGTGCCATAATCGCCGCATCGTAAGCTTGACGCGCAATCAAAAACCCAAAAATCAACCCGGTGCCGGTGGTCAATGCCAGCCGCCAAACGAATGCTGCGGTCCCGGCGATTGAGATGAAGGGGTTCATGCGCCGCTCCATCATCATCCATAAATAGATGGCTGTAACGACAATGAAGCCTGTATATAAAAAAATGTTCCAAGCAAATATTGATTTGAAATTGTACTCGGTCATGGCGATGATCAAACGGTCAGGACGGCCTAAATCAAGCACCAAAACGGTCAAACCGCCGATCAACAAAGCAATGGCGACTAATCCCGATAACCGTGCCAGTGGTTTATAGGCCGTGCGCCCAAAAACCGAAGACAGCGAGGCCACGTTTAATGCGCCGGATGCGGCAACAATTAAAAATACAGCAAATACATGGGGCAGGCCCCAAACAATTTGATTGTTCATGCCGGTAACCCAGTGGCCGTTTTCTTCCATGTAATAAGCTGACAATACGCCGATGCCTGCGATAACAGCAAGGCTGAACAAAGCCGTGTAATAGGCCCCGGTCGAAAGAGGTAATTTTTGAAAAACGGTGGGTTTCACTTTACCTTCCTTTGTTACGTTGACAGGCCTTGGTAATACACACCCGGGTTGGTTCCGAGATCACGACGAATTTGTTGAGTCCCCAATTTTTTCAGTAACATTGAAATTTCAGAACCCGCATCATTGATATCACCAAATGTCATGGCGCCACCGGCATCACGGCTGCATTTTTCTACACAGGCCGGTGTGCGGCCAACATCAACGCGGTGCACACAGAATGTACAGCTTTCAACAGTGCCTTTGCCGCGCGGCGCCCAAGGTTTTTGATTGCCCAAAGTTTCATGGACAAATGACCTGGCTTTATAAGGGCACGCCATCATGCAGTAGCGGCATCCGATACAGGTGTGTTTATCGACTAAAACAATGCCGTCGGCACGTTTAAATGACGCCCCTGTTGGACACACATCGACACACGGCGGTTCATCGCAGTGTTGGCACATAACAGGCAATGAGGTTTGAAAACCGGTGGTCGGGTTTTTAATATCAATTTTGCGGATCCATTGGGCGTCGGTTTGCGGACGGCCTTTACCTTCTAATCCGTTTTCTTCGACACAGGCACTGACACAAACCGTGCAGTCTTTAGGGCATTTATTGGTATCTACCAATAATCCCCAACGTGTATTGGGATTAGCCGCTTTGCCGCCATTGGAAAATTCTGTTACTTTATTATCCGCTGTGGCTCCGGCTCCACCCGTTTGATAAAGCATCACACCGGGTGCGACCACGGCCCCTGCGCCAAGGGCTGCGACCGCGCCTAAAAATCCACGGCGTTTCAGATTAGTATGTTTTTCTGTTTCGTTTTTGCACTTGGTCATGGCGTGTTTAATCCCAGGCTTTTGAGCGTTTCTTTCGTGAATTTTGGACGGTCATTATGACACTGGAAACAGTCGATGGTGGTTGCTGTATAGGCATGACAAGCGGTGCAAAAAAACCGTGGATCGTCTTTGCCAACGACATCACCGGAATTGTCACGGACCTGATGACAAGCCAAACATGCTTTTAAGCTTTCTTTTAAGGGGCGCTTGCCTTGACGCATGGTTTCATCGCGTTGATGGCTTAATAATGACGGGTGGTTTTTGCGGATGGTGACGTTGCCTTCGGGATGGGCTTCGCCCATTCCTTTTGCAACGGTTGGAAAGGGAATATTTTGTTCCGCTAAGGCAACGCTTGTCGGCACAATGGATAAATTAACCATCAATGCCAGTATGGCTATCAAGTGCCCGCAACTTGAAAACACCGCCTTCATGGTTTTATTCCCCGAGCCCCATTTGAATGTATCCGGTTGGGCAAACATCCATACAAATATGACAGCCAATGCATTTACTGTAATCTGTATCAACATAACGACCAACAGCATAGTCCGATTTTTTAACTTTGAAAACAGCCACCTGTGGGCAATACACAACACAGTTGTTGCATTCAAAACACATGCCGCAACTCATGCAACGTTCGCCTTCGTGCCTTGCTTGTTCTTCGGTTAAGCCTTCGATGCGTTCCTCAAAATTACCAACGACATTGTCGGCTGAAATATGTATTTCTTTTCTAAGCGCGCGCGGGGTGTAACCAAATTCGCCCAAAAATAATTCATCGGCCGGAATGATATGTGTTTTCGCTCGGTCTTCATAATTATGAATGGCAAACTTACTATCATCGGTGCCACGGGTCGGTTGATGATCGTAGTTTTCAGGGGCGAGACCCCGTTGGCCTAATTCTTCGAGTAGTTTAAATTGGTGCACATCGACTTTGGGGCGACGATCAATGGAACTGCCGCTCAGGAAATGATTGATGCCTTCGGCCGCGATGCGGCCATGACCAATGGCCGTGGTTAATAAATGTGGTTTTAAAATATCGCCACCGGCAAAATGTTTTTCCCGGTCTTTGACGCCGTAAACTTTATCAATGGCGATAAAACCGTTGCCGCTGTCTAAATCATCAAGCCCATCAAAATCACCCATTTGACCAATGGCTGAAACCACCATGTCACAGTCGATGGTAAATTCTGTGTCTTCTATTGGCACAGGGCGTCCGCCATCCATGGTGCATTTCGACATGCGAATAGCCGTTGCCCGGCCTGCGGTATCAAGGATGACTTCAAGCGGCATGACGGACCCACGTAAATCAATGCCTTCGCGTTTAGCATCGTCGCGTTCGCGTTCCGCCGCTGTCATTTCTTCGATGGGGAATAAAGATGTCAGCACCGCGTTGACGCCTTCGCGACGCGCACTGTTCGCAACATCATGGGCAACGTAGCCCAAAATCGCAGCTTCTGGGTGATCGCTTTCATGGGTTGCTTGGATATGGCCCAAACGTCTTGCGACAGACGCCACATCAATGGATGTATCGCCGCCGCCGACCACTACAATGCGTTTAGTGGCGTATTGCAAACGGTTTTTGTTAAAGGCTTCTAAGAACTGAACGCCTGTTAAGCAGTTCGGGGCATCAAAGCCTGGGATCGGGAGCGGGCGGCCGACTTGCGCACCAATGCCCCAAAAAATAGCGTCAAAATCATTTTCTAGCTTTTCGATGGCGATATCGGTGCCAATGCGTGTGTTTGTTTTAACGACCACACCCAGATCAAGGATGCGTTTAATTTCTGCATCAATCATGTCACGCGGTGTGCGGTAACCGGGAATGCCATAACGCATCATGCCGCCCAATTCGTTATGGGCTTCGAAAATGGTGACGGCGTGGCCGCCGCGACGCAATTGCAAAGCCGCCGTTAAACCCGCTGGTCCGCCGCCGATAACAGCAACTTTTTTACCACTTTCCTGTTCCGGAGCCGGAAGCCCAAGATTGTTTTCAATAGCCCAATCGCCAACATATTGTTCGACCGAATTAATGCCGACAAAGTCTTCGACTTCGTTGCGGTTACATCCGGCTTCGCACGGCGCCGGACAGACCCGGCCCATGGTGGCTGGAAACGGGTTGGCTTCGACCATGCGCTGAAACGCATATTCTTGCCATGTCATGCCTTCGACAGGTGGTTTATCCATGCCGCGGGCAATGGCTAACCAGCCACGAATATCGTGACCCGATGGGCAACTGCCCTGACATGGCGGCGCGCGGTGCACATAAGTCGGACATTTGTGAGTGTGCCCGGCGGTCATGATTTTATCATGCATGGGCGGTGGGGTTGTGTCGCCTTCTTCATAGCGGCGCCAGTTGAGTTTGGTTGGATCAGACATGTCGTTCATGATTTATCCTTTTTTTGCCGTGTTATCATTGGGGCTGTTTTCATCACTTTCGGCACCATCTAAAATAATGGCGTTGCTGATGAGCTGATGAACGCTGACAATGTTGTTCATGGAAAAGCCATACTGCGGCATGACTTTGGAAAATTGGGTTTTGCAAATGGCGCAGATGGCCGCCATGTGGGTAACGCCGTGATCGTTGACCACTTGTTGTAATGCTTCCATCCGGGGCTTAGCCCCTTTGGTGCGCAGTTCCATTAAATCGTCGGTTAACAATCCACCACCGCCACCGCAGCAAAAAGTGTTTTCCTGAATGCTATCGGCGGCCATGTCATAGAAATTATTGCAGCACGCTTTGATGACTTCGCGCGGTAGTTTGAATTGACCGCCGGGTTCGTCCCCCATGCGCGACGCACGGGCGACGTTGCACGAATCGTGGAACGTTAATGTCATATGATCATTGGCCGACTTATCGAATTTTAGTGTGCCTTTTTGAATTTCAGCATAAGTGTATTCAATAATGTGTTGTGGGCTAGGATAGGCCGGATCAAGAAAATCAAAAGGTCCTGCCAATGTATTCCAGAAATTATAAGCGACCCGCCAAGCATGACCACATTCACCAACGATGATGCGTTTGACACCTAGTTCTTCAGCCGCTTTACGAATGCGTTCGGCGATTTCTTTCATTTGATCATAAGACCCAATGAACATGGCAAAATTGGCGGCTTCGGATGCGTAGGAACTAAGCGTCCATTTAACGCCTGTTTGATGAAATACTTTGGCATAACCCATCAAACCATCGATATGCGGTTCGGCAAAAAAATCAGCGCTCGGTGTGACCAACAAAACATCGGCGCCGACCTCGTCAATAGGTATCCGGATCGGCAGCCCTGTTTCTTCCTCGAGATCTTCTTCGAGATCTGCCATGGTGGCTTTTAAAGCTTTGGGGTTAAGGCCTAAATTGTTGCCAACCACATGCACTTTGCCGATAATCTCGTTACAGTATTTCTGGCCTGTACCAACATGATCCATAATTTCCCGGGCGGCCATGGAAATTTCAGCTGTATCAATACCGTATGGGCAGTAAACCGAACAGCGGCGGCATTGTGAACATTGATGAAAATAGGTGTACCAATCATCCAGAACATCTTTGGTTAAATCTTTGGCCCCGACCAGCCATGGTACATATTTGCCGGCGGTGGTGAAATAACGACGGTAAACCTGACGCATTAAATCCTGTCGGGCCACCGGCATGTTTTTAGGGTCACCCGTGCCTAAAAAATAATGGCATTTATCGGTGCAAGCCCCACATTTGACACAGCTGTCCATGTACACTTGCAAAGATCTGTATTTGCCCAATAAATCACCAAATTTTTTGATGGCTTTATCTTGCCAATCATCGGCCAATTCGCCGGGAAACCCTAATGCCTGCTGGTGATCTGACGATGCCTGATACGGGCTGATGTGAGCCATGGAACCGGGTTTAATTTTCGGGACGCAGGTAAATTCATCCAAATCGGGGATTTCATAATCAGCCATCTTATTTCACCGCCCATTTTGTGATGTGGCGTTTTTCGCGGGCGTTATCCACTTGGTTGCGGGTCGGGCTGAAAAACAGGCCCGGAGCATGTAACAATTTGCTAAAGGGAAAAATAAACAACAACGTTGCCACCAATAATAAATGCAGCCATAACAAGGGGTCGCTTGGCAGCGGCAGCCATTGAAAACTTAACAATCCCAAAGCAAAGGTTTTTAACATGATGATATCGGTGGGGATGACAAATCGCATAGCCATCCCGGACAAGCCAATGCTGATCAGTAAAGCCAGCATCAAATGATCAGATAAATTGCTGATATAGCGAACACGGTCAACGGCTATACGCCTAAACCATAACCCGGTTAACCCGGCGACCATAGAAAAAGCACCCAATTTTCCGAACGGCTGGATCAGTTCAACCCAGAACCAGACGGGTTCAGTAAAATAACGGAAATGGCCGAGCAATACAACAAGCAGGCTGGCGTGGAACATCCAACCCAGCACCCATGTCCATTTGTTGGCTTTAAACAGGCTTTCGAAAAAAACCACTTCTTTGGCCATGCGCCAAATAACGCCCGGCATCGTCGTCGGCGCCGGTGTGGTTGGAATTTTCAATGGGGCCGGAACCGTAGCGTAGCGATGTATTTTTGCGACAACGCCAATCACCAATACCAATGTCGCAACATAAAGCAGCGTGGTGATCAATGCCGTCATCATTTCTACATCCTTTTACTTTGCGGACGCTTATACGCAGCCGGTTGGTTTTGGCAGGCCGGCTATTTTACACGCTTGTTTGGCCGGGCCGTACGGGAACAGTTCATACAAGTAACCACTGTTACCTTTTTCCGCGCCGAGCGATTTTTTAACGGCTTTGGTTAATACCCGGATGGCCGGGGCAATTTGGTATTCTTCGTAGTAATTACGCAGGAAATTAACCACTTCCCAATGATCGTCTGACATATCAATGTCTTCGTCTTTGGCGATCAAGTTGGCTAAGTCTTCGTTCCACGTACTAAGGTCCGTCAAATAACCTTCTTCGTCCGCTTCGAACAGGGTGCCATTAATTTCATAAGCCATTTGTTTTCTCCATTTAAATGTATGCCGAGGAAACTACTCCGCGGATTGTTAAAATAAACCGTGACGATTAAAGCCAGGATTGAACACTGTCGTTGGTCGCGGCTAAATCCACAAATCCAGTATAATCGACAATGGCGATGCCGTCGATCAGTGGTTTTTCTGATAGCCCACGCACCTCTAGATCTTCTTTCAAGACATAGAATTTATAATCATCCAATCGGGATATGATTAAAGCGGCGCTGTCGGCTGCACTGATAGCCGCATAGACACCGTCTTCGATTAGTAAAATAGCGCTGCCTTTGGCGGCTAGTCGCAAACAGCTGCCCAAAGACGCTCGATCACTTGGTGACTTGTTAACCAGATGAAGCATATTTTTTGTCTCCGTCATGCTGATAACACCACGTCTTGTTCATTCATCAATGCGCTTAAATCCGCACTTGAAAGAACGTCCACATCAATAGCCAGATCGTCGGCTGTCAGGCCGCGCGCTTCCAGGCTTTCTTTTTCAACAACAATGCGCCACACCATATCGATGTCTTCGTCTTCGTCGGCGTCTTCTTTTTCCATTTCGATAACGCCAAATGTTGGCGCAAAATGCTTCATGCCGATGGCTTTGGGGTTGTGGCCTTTTTGAATTTGGAAAACGCCATCATCAATGAAAGCGATCACTGCATGTTGCTCGAACGCTGCTGAAATCAGCACCATTTCTAATATTTCAAGAGCATAAATTGTGCCGTAGGGGGCTTTTCTGTTGACGAACAAGAATTTTTTCTTGACGCCTTCGGTTTCAAATTCGACTTCCATTCTTGTATTCCTTAATCCCCAAAGACCAATGAACGATCCGTGCCCATGCTTTGTTCAATCAATTGACCAAGACCGGAAATACGGAAACCTTCGGCTAAGATTTCATCTTTGATACCGCGTCTTAAAGCGGCTGCCACACAAACTACTAAATCAACACCGTGTTCGGCGGCAAGCGCGCCCCACATTTTGACCAAATTACGGTCATCGGATTGTGGCTCGGATAATTTATTGGCGTTATTCACCCCGTCGAAATAGAAAAACACGCGCGGCACTTCGTGACCGGCGGCTAATGCCGCTTTGGTAAACTGATAAGCCGTGTCTGACGCTTGGTGGGTAAAAGGACCTTCGTTAACAAGAATACCGAACTTCATGATTTTTTCTCCAAATAGACGGAAGATTAAAAATGAACGTGAGCCGATGCATTAAGTGAGGCGCGGCCGCCACGGAAATCATCAATGTGATGATGGGTAAACGGCGTATCGATCATTTCAAAGAAACGTTGCCAACCGATACGGTCAATCCATTCGCCGACGCGTTCAAAATGACGGGCGTCTTCTTTGTAGGCATAAAGGATTTTTTTAACCACGGCACCAACTTCGGGCCAACGCGGTGCGTTATTGGGCAGGTTTGCAACGACCAGTTTATGAAACGATGGTTTGCTCCGTGTGCTGGAATGTTTGCCGCCAACCCAGATGGCAAGTTTTGTCGATTCGTCTGAATTGATCTGCATAGGTGGACAAGGCGGATAACAAGCCCCACAACAAATGCATTTTTGTTCATCAACTTCTAATGAAGCTTTGCCATTGACCATGGTTGGGCGAATGGCCGCCACCGGGCAACGGGCAACAACGGCGGGGCGTTCACAAACATTAGCGACTAAATCGTGGTTGATCACCGGCGGTTTTGTGTATTGCACGTTGATGGCAATATCGCCTTGGCCACCACAGTTAATTTGACAGCACGATGTGGTAATGCGCACTCGGTTGGGCATTTCTTCGACGACAAATTCTTTATGCAATTCATCCATTAATGATTTAACCACACCCGAAGCATCGGTGCCGGGAATATCACAATGCAGCCAGCCTTGGGTATGGGAAATCATCGACACTGAATTGCCCGTACCACCAACCGGAAAACCTTCGGCCGTTAAACGTTCAATTAAGGGTGCAGTCATGTCTTCACGGCTTAGCATAAATTCGATGTTGCTGCGGGTTGTGAAACGCACATGACCTTCGGCTAATTCATCGGCAATATCACATAATTTACGGATGGTGAACACGTCCATTTGGCGCTGGGTACCAGCGCGCACGGTCCATACTTCGTCCCCTGTTTTGGAAACGTGGTGCAATACGCCCGGACGCGGACGGTCATGCCAGTCCCAATTACCATAGTTTTTCTTTAATAAAGGGTGCATGTATGGAAAGGGGTCGGGCACACCGGTTTCACGGGCGCGGCGAGGTGTTACTTTGGCTTGTGCTTCTGACATGATTTTATCCTGTCTATAATGTATTGGTCGAAAAAAATTCGGAAGATGGCTTTAAAGTGCTTATTCAGCGGCTTTAGACTGCTCTTGACGTTTGCGCCATTTTTCCGCTTCTTCGTCCCAGTCATCGGTACGAACATATGAATTGGTTCTGGGGTGGGACAACATATTCAGATTAATTTCTAGCCCGACACCCTTGAGGAAGTTTGGCAAACCAATACGGTCAATCATTTCCCCTGTACGCTCGTGTTCAAGGGCGTTTTCAGCAAAGAAATCGATGACTTTCTCACATAACGCTTCCAACGCTTCGAAGTCTTCGTCGGTATCGAGTTTCATGAAAGGAACGATCATAGATCCCATCAAATCGCCGATTTTTAACGAACGTTTGCCACCAATTAAAATGCTGGCGCCGCGATCATCACCGGGGGATAACGCTTTGGTCATAACGTTGATGCAATGCATACAACGTACACAACTTTTGTTATCGACATCCAATGTGTCGTCGTCATTCAGGCTTAACGCATTGGTCGGGCAGCGGGTGATGACATTATCGATGGTGTATTTACGTCCGGCTTCGGCGACATATTTTTTAACTTCGACCTGATTGACTTTCATGTCATCGCGCCAGGTGCCGATAACGGCAAAATCAGCCCGGTGAATAGCGTTCACACAATCATTGGCACAGCCGGAAAATTTGAATTTAAACTTATAAGGCAATGCAGGCCGATGCATTTCATCCAAGAAAGCATTTAGAACAGTCCTGTGGGCGCGAACTTCGTCATAACAAGACTGTTCACAGCGGGCGTGTCCGACACAGTTCATGGATGTGCGCAAAGCCGGGCCTGCGCCCCCCAGATCGAGGCCGATTTCATTGAGCTCATCAAAAGCATCCTGCACTTTGTCGGTGCGGCAGCCTTGGAACATTATGTCGCCGCTTTGACCATGCAGGGCGATCAAGCCGGATCCGTGACGTTCCCAAATATCACACATGTTGCGCAATAAATCTGTGGAATAATGCATGCCGGCGGGTGGGATAACACGTAGGGTATGGAATTCTTTGGATGCAGGATAGTCTTCGGCTACGTCGGAAAAACGTGGAATAATGCCACCACCATAACCAAAAATACTGACGGTGCCGCCTTTCCAATAACCCCGGCGGGTTTCATAGGAATGTTCTAACTGACCCAAAAGATCCGTCATCATGTCGGAATACGGTTGGTCTTCGTTTCCGGCCAAACGCTTCAAGCCTGTCACAAAACTCGGCCATGGGCCATCTTCGAGTTGATCAAGTAGTTTTGTATCATGGACTTTTTTTGTCATCACTGTTCCTCCAATTGCCAACGATGGAACCCATATTGTTGTCAGAAACAACAGCGTCCCTTAACCTGCGTCATCCGGTATTTTTGTTTTTTTAATCGGACGGTTTCAACCATGCTGAATTCGGTTGACTAGACAAATCATATTCAAAAAATATAAATTATCAAGAGATAGAACATAAAACCTTTGTCCAAGAATAGATTTTTATGGATTATTTGGAACAACTAGCTGATATTAAAGAAATAATTTTTTTGAAAAAAAATGACATGAAACTTTCAGAATCCCCATTTGATCTGCGAAATGTAGAATTTTATCAACATTGGCGACAAACTAAGTTGGAAAATTACCCAGAAAACACGAATGCATTACGGGTGAAAATTAATGATCCTGAAAATTTGTCTGTTGAAACGATTAACAAAATTATTGCCTTGTGCCGAAAAACCAACATGGCGATTTATAAAACGCGGGATGATCTCGATACTGCAGGTGTTAAAAATTTAGCCGCTTTTGTGGGTTTGGAAAATTTTGACCAGCCACTTTATACAGGGACTGTGGGTGTAACCTCGATTTCTGTTGCCAGCCGTGGTCGTCAAGGAGATTATATTCCTTATTCCAACAAGCCATTAAGCTGGCATACAGACGGATATTACAATACGCCTGACCGACAAATCCGGGGTATGGTTTTGCATTGTAGACGGCCTGCGACCAACGGCGGCATTTCCCGGTTTCTAGATCCGGAAATTGCCTATATCCGATTGCGCGATGCTAATCCGGATTGGATACGGGCATTGATGGAAACAGACGCCTTGATCATTCCGGAAAACCGGGAAAATGGAAAATTAATAAGAAACGACAGTCATGGCCCCGTGTTCTCGGTTATTCAAAACAAACTGCACATGCGCTATAGTGCACGAAAAAAATATGTCATGTGGAAAGATAACGAAGACTTGACCGCAGCCAGAAATTTTTTAACTGAACTACTGGCAGGTGATGAAAAATATCTATTCCAACATCGGTTGAGCGCTGGCGAAGGCATGATCACGAATAATGTATTACACAATCGAACCGCGTTTACAGATTTTGATGATAACGCGGGCCGTTTATTTTATCGGGCACGTTTTTATGATGCTGTCCGGAAGCATCCAAATTAAACATTTTTTGCGTGTTCGTTATGGTGAAACCAAGCTATATGTGGAGCGGAAAAACAAAGGTGGACTTAAACTATAATGGTGAAGCTAGAGGAAATAATCAAATGTCAACTTCAACAGTAAAACTCAGCGAGGTTATTATTCGCAACCCACAAGTCATGACTTTCCCTGATTTATTGGAAACCATTGGCAAGCGTGGTGCCGACGGGGCGGTCATGTTGGAAATTGATTTAAAGCCTGATTTCCCCGACACGCCCCGCGATTGGGAAACAAAAGTTGAACAAGCGTTTACTTGGGGTGGGCGATGAGCGACGAACGTACCCGCATGGTGGATGAGTTTGCCACACCGTTTGCCAAAAACATTGAATTGCTTGAAGTTGAAATTGACGGTGGCGTGCGCTTTTTGCGTGTTCGGATCAGAGAAGGGTCACGGTTTACCATTCTTGATTTGGACCCGGTAACGGCTAAACGCTGGGGCGAAGGGATGGGCGTATGGGCCGCTTTGCAATCGGTAAATGATACGACTTGCGTTAACCTTGACGAAGAAACAGGGCTTTGACAAATGGACCAACTGCCGATTTTTTTGCATATCAAGGACCGGAAAATAATTATTGCAGGCGATGGTTTTGGCGCGATCAGGCGAACAGAACAAGTTTTAAAAGCCGGAGCAAAAGCTTTAATTTTTAGCCAAAACCCGTCAACGCAAATGATCGATTTTGCTGAAAGTATTGATATTCAAATACAAGATAAAGCGGTTGCTGGTGACGACCTGACAGGGGCGGCGTTATTATTCGCAGCCGATTGCGATGAGGATGAAAACAAACGGCTTGCTGAATTAGCGAGCATTCATGATGTGCCGGTTAATATTATGGACCGCTTGGCACTTTGCACGTTTGTTATGCCATCGATTGTCGACCGCTCGCCATTGGTTATGGCGATTTCAAGCGGCGGCGGCGCGCCCATTTTATCGCGCATGTTACGCGCCCGGCTCGAAGCCTTTATTCCTTCAGGTTTTGGGCGTTTGGCCGAGTTCGCTAAATCTGTTCGAAATCAGGTAAAACAGGCCATACCTGACGCCACCCTGCGGCGCCGGTTTTGGGAACAGCAAACTCAAGGACCGGTTTCTGAATATGTTTTAAGCGGCCGTGATGACGATGCGCGTAAATTGTTGCTAAACATCCTTGATGATCATAATGCAAATGGCGACGTGGCCCCCAAAGGTGAAGTTTATTTAGTCGGCGGTGGGCCGGGTGATCCAGATTTATTAACTTTTCGCGCCCTTCGTTTAATGCAACAAGCCGATGTCGTGCTGCATGACCGTTTGGTGTCTGAACCCGTTCTTAATTTAGCCCGCCGTGAAGCCGAACGGGTTTTTGTCGGTAAAAAACAAGGCGACCATGCTTTGCCGCAGGAACAAATTAGTCAGTTGTTGGTGACTTTGGCTAAACAGGGTAAGCGTGTGTTGCGATTAAAAGGCGGTGATCCGTTTACTTTTGGTCGAGGTGGTGAAGAAATCGAAGAATTGCTGTCGGCCGACATCCCGTTTCAAGTTGTGCCGGGGATTACGGCTGGAAGCGGTTGCGCGACCTATGCCGGTATTCCATTGACCCACCGTGATCATGCGCAATCGTGCGTTTTTGTAACGGGTCATACCAAAGACGGTCATTTGGATTTGAATTGGCAAACTTTGGTGCAGCCCAATCAAACTGTGGTCGTTTATATGGGGTTGAGCGCGGTCGGAGAATTGACGCGTGAACTTATTCATCATGGGGCTGATCCAGATACACCTGCTTGTGTTGTTGATAATGGAACCCGGGAAAACCAACGCGTTGTGACCGCGACGTTATCGACTTTGTCAGGCCGAGTTGAGGCCGCCAATTTGCCGGGGCCTGCGATCACAATCATTGGCGGTGTCGTGACGATGCGTGACCGGTTGAGTTGGTTTAATTTATAATAAGTATTGATAAAAATTATTATAAAGTTGCTTACATTCGGGTGAATACCATCGCTAAAACCTTAGAAAATAAAGGGTTTTTAGAAACAATCTATCAAACACGGTTTATCACTTGATGTTTTATAATTTTTGAATATGATTGATTGTTAAGAGAACGATGGCAAAAGATCTTTGTTGCCGATTGCAATATAGGTAATGAAATATTTTTCCACCCTAATAATGAAGACCAAAATGGTCCGTTATAAAATGAAAACCAAATGATTAGGATGGGCGTGCATGCCGGTCTTGAAATCAAAAAAATTGGTTCAAAAAAGTTCTCCGTAATTCAACAGGGACGATGAAATTCATCGCGTACATGTGTCGGCAGCAGGAGGAGAGTAACTTGAACATCAAAACCTTGGCTATTATAGCCGTTAGTGCTGTGGGGCTTTTATCCACAAGCGTATCAGCGCAAGAAATGAAAACGCTAACGCCAGCAATGGCAAAAGCAAAAATTGTGGGCGGGACAAATATTCCTGTTTCACTGACCGGGAAGCCAGGCGATCCGGTTAATGGCAAAAAAATCGCTATCAATCGCAAAAAAGGCAATTGTTTGGCGTGCCATAACCTGCCGATTGCAGATCAGCCTTTTCATGGCAATGCCGGGCCAGAGTTGCATGGTATTGGCAGCCGCTATACGGCTGCGGAATTCCGTCTTCGTCTAGTCAACCCAAAAGTGATCAACCCAAATACGTTTATGCCCGCGTTTTATCGTGATTATGATTTTGAACGGGTGCTTAAAAAATTTCAGGGTAAAACGATTCTTTCCGCACAAGAAGTGGAAGACGTTATCGCTTATTTAGTTTCCATTAAATAAATTAAAACCCAAGGAGATATCCATGGTTATGAAAATAGAAATGCAGGCTGTTAGCCGCCGCGATATTATGAAATTTTCCGGTGCAGGTGCGGCTGCTTTTGTTGCAACAACACTGATGCCGGGGCTGGCTCAGGCAACGGTCGAAGAGACTGCCGCTGAAATCAGCAAAATTGCTGCAGGTAAAGAAGTGAAGGCCGGTAACATTACTCTTGAACTTCCTCAGATCGCGGAAAACGGGAATACAGTTCCTGTTGGCTTTAGTGTCGATAGCCCGATGACGGATGATAACTATGTTAAAGCTGTAACAATTTTTGCAGAAAAAAATCCGCAGGCGCGTGTCGCCAAATACAGGTTCACACCGGCTAACGGGAAAGCTACGATTTCGACCCGAATGCGTTTGGCAAAAACACAAAATGTTGTGGCCGTTGCAGAAATGAGCGATGGCGGCATTTACATGGCAAAATCTGAAGTCAAAGTCACCATCGGTGGCTGCGGCGGCTGATTGGAATAGGGAGAAAGAAAATGGCTAAAAAAGCAAAAGCAAGGGTGAAAGCCCCTAAGTCCGTTAAAAAAGGTGAAATCTTTCAGATTAAAACCTTGATTTCCCATAAAATGGAATCAGGCCAACGCAAAGATAAAAAAACAGGTAAAAAAATACCGCAAATGATTATCAATAAATTTGTTGCGACCTATAACGGTGAAACAGTGTTGGAGGCAGATTGGTTTCCTTCAGTTTCAGCAAATCCTTACACGGCATTTTATGTTGTTGCCAAGGAAAGTGGGAAATTAGATTTCAGCTGGACAGATGATTCAGGTGAAATTTTTAAAAAATCCACAAAAATCAAAGTAACCTGATAGAGGGGGTCGATTATGCGTAAAGCAATTTTTAGTATAATAGTTGGATTTGGTGCGGCACTTGCCGTGTCGAGCTTCGGAGTAGACGCTTCTGCTGATGGTTGGGGCAAGTTTCAAGTCGATGATCGGCGTAGCGGGTACACCTATGCAAAAAAAGAAACCCGAGCCATGCAGGACGATGATTTTGTGAACCCTGGACAGATCTGGGTCGATCAAGGTGAGACATTATGGGAAGAAAAAGCGGGTAAAGCAGGCAAATCCTGTGCCGATTGCCATAGTGATGCGTCTGTGGCCATGAAAGGTGTTGCAACGAAGTATCCAAAATACAGTGACGCTCGTGGTAAATTGATTAACATTGAACAACAAATCAATGTTTGTCGGACAGAAAGGATGCAGGCCGAGCCGTATAAATACGAATCTTCGCAAATGCTTTCTATGACAACGTTTATTCGCCAGCAGTCAGCAGGTATGCCAATGAATGTGGCCGTTGATGGTAAAGCCGCCCCATTTTTTGAAAAAGGTAAAGATTTTTACAACCAGCGCCGCGGTCAACTGGATATGAGCTGTGCTAATTGTCACGTTGACAATGCAGGTAATACAGTTCGGGCCAACACATTGTCACAAGGGCAAACCAATGGTTTCCCAACTTACCGTTTAAAATGGCAAAAAGTGGGTTCGACCCATCGTCGTTTCCGCGGTTGTAACAAAAATGTCCGGGCAAAACCATATGGTTATGGTTCTGATGAATATGTGAACCTTGAACTTTTTGTGGCTTGGCGTGGTCGTGGTTTACCCGTCGAAACACCCGCTATACGTAACTAAATTGCGTGCCAGTTAATAATCAGGGGGGTGCGGTCAAGCTGCATCCCCTTTTTTTTAGACACTATTTGTACTATTTTGGAGTGTTATTAAGATGTTAGACAGGCGACAATTTTTACAGGTGGCAGCCGCCACAGCGATGGTGACCGGAACATCGGGAGGGTTCTCTAAATTAGCGGCGCAGCAAAGCTTGTCACAGGACGATTTACTGGATTTCAAATCAATGGGCCAAGTGACATTGTTGAATTTCACCGATTGCCACGCTCAACTAAACCCGATTTATTTCCGCGAACCGTCTATTAACATCGGTGTTGGCCCGTCAACCGGATTGCCGCCGCATATTACCGGCAAAGATATGTTGTCGAAATTCGGCCTTAAAAGTGGATCACCTGAAGCCTATGCATTTTCCAGCACCGATTTCCAAGCATTGGCAAAATCCTATGGACGCATTGGCGGTATGGACCGAATGGCAACTTTGGTTAAAGCCATTCGTGCTGAACGCCCAACCAATACATTGTTGCTTGATGGTGGTGACACGTGGCAAGGGTCCTATACGGCATTAAAAACATCCGGCAAAGATATGGTCGATGTGCAAAATGCGCTCGGTGTCGACGCGATGACCGGCCATTGGGAGTTCACTTATGGTTCGGACCGTGTCAAAGAACTGCAAGAGATGTTGAATTTTCCATTTTTAGCAGGCAACATTCAAGACACTGAATGGGAAGAAGAAGTTTTTGAGGCGACAAAAACCTATGAACGGGGCGGCGTTAAAATAGCTGTCATCGGTCAAGCTTTTCCATACACACCTGTCGCCAACCCACGCTATATGATCCCATCGTGGTCGTTTGGTATTCGTGAAAAATTGGTGCAAAAACGTGTTGATGAAGCCAAAGCGGGTGGTGCCGAGCTGATTGTAATGCTTAGCCACAATGGGTTTGATGTGGACCGTAAACTGGCATCCCGGGTTAAAGGCATAGACGTTATTTTAACCGGCCACACCCATGATGCGATCCCAATAGCGATTAAAGTCGGAAAAACATTATTGGTGGCGTCTGGATCGCACGGTAAATTTTTAGCCCGTCTTGATTTGGACATTAAAAACAAACGTGTTGTTGATTATGCATTTAAACTCATCCCTATTTTTTCTGATGTCATCCAGCCGGACGCAGAAATGGGGGCCTTGGTCAATAAAATTCGAGCCCCTCATGAAATTTTTTTGAATACTGTTTTGGGAACAACGGATAGTTTGTTATACCGCCGGGGGAATTTTAACGGGACTTTTGATGATTTGATTTTGCAGGCGTTAATGCAGGAACGCGATACGGAAATTGCGCTATCGCCTGGATTCCGTTGGGGGTCGAGTTTGTTGGCGGGACAAAACATTACGAATGAAGATGTTTATAACCAAACAGCGATCACTTATCCCAAAGCTTACCGAAATGAAATGACCGGAGAAACGTTAAAAGCCATTCTCGAAGACGTGGCTGATAATCTGTTTAATAAAGACCCTTATTACCAACAAGGCGGTGATATGGTGCGTGTCGGTGGCATGGGGTATAGCATTGATATAGACAAGCCCATTGGTAGCCGGATTACAAATATGACACATTTGAAAACGGGACAAAAAATCGATGCTGTAAAAACGTACACGGTTGCGGGTTGGGCATCTGTTAACGAAGGTACCGAAGGGCCGCCTGTATATGACCTCGTAACCCGTTACATTAAAAACAAAAAACAAATATCTGTGCCCGCGACCAATAATATTAAAATCACTGGGACGTAATTTTGTTTGAATTAACCTATTTTGCATCATTCTTAGGGGGCATTCTCAGCTTTGTCTCACCTTGTGTTCTGCCTTTGGTCCCGCCCTATCTTTTTTTCTTGGGCGGCGTATCAATGGAAGATTATAAAGATGGGAAAATAGAAGGTCGCGCGTTAAGTTTGAAAATTTTCCCTTCAGCATTAGCTTTTGTTTTTGGTTTTTCAACAGTGTTTATGATGCTTGGGGCGACGGCATCAACGCTTGGTCAGTTGGTCGCTGATTACATGGGCGAATTATCGATTATAGCTGGGGTCATTATTATTATTTTGGGGCTCAATTTTATGGGCGTCTTTCGATTATCTTGGTTGATGCGCGACACACGCTTTAATGTGGCTCAAAAACCAGCTGGGTTGTTTGGCGCCTATATTATTGGTTTGGCCTTTGCATTTGGCTGGACACCATGCGTTGGCCCGATTTTAGCGCCAATTTTAACCCTTGCGAGTGGGTCGGGTAGCGCCACAGAAGGCGTGCAGTATTTAGCCGTTTACTCGGCTGGATTAGCGGTTCCGTTTTTAGCGGCATCTTTGGCAGTAAACCCATTCATGGGGTTTATGGCGCGGTTTCGGGTACATATGGGGCGCGTTGAAAAAATCATTGGCATATTCTTAATCATCACAGGGATTTTGTTTGTCACCGGGACATTTTCAGAACTGGCCTATTGGTTATTAGAAGCATTTCCAGCATTAGGCCGGGTCGAAAGCACTGTTTAAGTTTGAACTTAACCAAACTGTAAATAAAGTAGGCGGTTAAACGAGGCAACGCCTTGCAAATTACTGACTAATCGGGTGTGATTTTGTTCACGGATGGCAATCCACATTAAATCAAATGAGTCTAAAGCGCCTTCGGTTAACCGCTTATATTGGGCATCGTTTTTAATTTTTTCTGGCGCCGTTTCACCGCAGCGCTTGTACCAAAAAATTGTATTGGCTAGTTTTTGTCGAATTTCATCAACTTGGTTAGGATTTGAATAATCGGGTTTATTGCCTCGGTATTTAAAAAGTTCTGCAAAAGCCTGATTGGCTTCATAAATACAATCAGAAAAAATAAAAATACCGTTACGGCGGCGCAAATCGACAAGTAATTTACGGATGGGTTTAATCTCAAGGGCGGCTTGTTTTAAATCACCGGCGTCTGTCGCTGTTAGTCCGCGGCCAATGTGTTCAGAAACTTCAGTTAAAGATTTAATCCAATTTTTATCATCGGCATATAAACCGGGCGGATTTTTTAAATATGTGTTTGAAATCAAATCCCATTGGCTTTGCAGGTCGACTAAGTTAAACCCCGCAATGGCAGGATTGCCGGTACGCAGATAAAACTGGCTTTCCCGATAAAAATTATTTGCGATGGACAATTGTTTGTGAAATTCACGCACTTCGGAGGCTTTGAGCATATTGATGGGTGATAACCAAAAAAATAAACCAAATAAGACTGTGAGAATCCAAAAACGCATAGCAGGCTCCATAGCAAAGTTATTTGTTCAAACATGTGCGACTATAGAATATATTATAAACTAGGGTCCATACTCATTTAATTTATCCGTTCTGCGTGGATAGATTTATTCACCAAACAGGAAAAAGGATGAAGGAAATGCGGTGCACTTTCAAAGCCTTTTGACGCACTTTGTGAGCAAAGGTATCGCTGCCTTTCGGGTTTGAAAAACAAGGAGTTTATCCGGTATAAAGCATCCTTGAATAGGGAATACCTGTCCTTCATCAGCTTCATTTGGCTAAATCCCTTGTTTTTCAAACAAAATTACATAAATTAAATAAGGCTGGACCCTAAGAATATGTGTAATAGTAATCTATGATATAAAAGCGACAATTTTTTTGGCGGAGTGGGTTTCAATGATTTCAAGAAGGCGATTTCAAGCTATAGCAGTGGGTGCTGCGTCTTATGGTGTAGCGACGACGACGGGGTTTCAAGCTCTAGCCGCAGGGCCTGTTAAAAATGACCCTTATGCACCCATTCATAATGCCGACGGTCAATTTACCCAGCCGTGGTTTTTGGATAGTTTTCTGGAATTTGCCGATGATATAGAAGAAGCTTCGGCCAAGGGGAAACGGTTTGCCATTATGTGGGAACTCAATGGCTGTCCCTATTGCCGGGAAACTCATTTGGTTAATTTTTCCGTTCCCGAAATTCAGGATTATATCTCGGCAAATTTTGAGATCATTCAGGTGAACCTCATCGGTTCCAGAGATATTACAGATTTTGACGGCACAGCATTTAACGAAAAAAAATTAGCTGTGAAAAACAAAGTGCGTTTTACCCCGACCATCCAATTTTTCCCAGAGACCCTGGATCAAGTAAAAGCATCGACCGGACCCGGTGGGGAAATCGCACGAATGCCGGGTTATTTTAAACCTTTTTATTTTTTGACAATGTTTCAGTTCGTCAAAGACAAAGCATATGAAAAACAGGATTTCAGAAGCTATTTAAAAACTAAAATTATGGCTTTTCGCGAAGCTGGAAAACCATTGCCATCGTGGTGATCATTTAATGCGTCATGAATTAAATGGGGCGGGATGATGTTTCTGATTTAAAACAAAACTGTTTATGTAATAAACCAATGACCAGTTCAGCCTCTTCGCTGGCTAAGCTATAGTAGACTTGTTTAGAAGATCGCCGAGTTAACACAAGTTTGTCTTTGCGTAGGCGTGCGAGCTGTTGCGATAAAGTTGGTTGGCGAACACCCAAGGCATCCTCTAATTCGCTGACATTTTTTTCACCTTCAACCAGTGCGCACAGGATGATTAGCCTGTTGCGATTGGCTATGGCTTTAAGAAATAAACTAGCACGCTTTGTGCGCCCGAAAATATCGTCCATTATATCCCCAAAATATTTTGATAAAGTGACGGCTTGGATAAAATAAAAATTATTTTCCCATAGACGCAACAATGGCGGCGGATGAATTGTCAGCCGCACTGATTTTATTTTTAGCCGGAAGTTTTTTTAAAAGTTCCTCAAAAAAACCCCAGAAAAAAGCTTCGCCGCCATAGCCGACGATTCGACCCACTTCTTTGCCCTGATCAATCAAAACAAAAGTAGGCGTATAAATTACAGGGCGGATTTTTAATTGTGTTTTGTCCGCATCACCAATGAAAATACGGCGAACAGGGGCTGTTTTCGCCTCATCTGTTTTATCATAGATGATACCAACTTCGTCTTCCCACATTTCACAGTATTCACACGCCGGGGAATTGAACATTATTAATTCAACGGCGGCCTGACTAGCAGGGGCCGAGAAAATCAATAATAAAACGGCGAAAAAAACCGCACGCATACAAGTCTCCCGTATCATATGAAGAGACAGTGTACAGGGTTTAAGGCCAGTAGAACAGGGTTTTTTGAAGTTAATCGGTGCGGTCCAATGATTGATAAAACCGTTCTAAATAATCATTGGAGTAGGACTTGTAATCAAAATCGATGACCGAGTTGATTTCTGAAACCAAACTCCATAATGCTTCTCGTAACAATGAAGCTGATTTCATGGCTTTGTATTGACCTTTTATATCGCTCTTCATGGCTGATGAAAAATAGCGATGCAGTACCCAGTCTTCATGATCGCTGTTTAAGTCGTTGTTGGTGACTAAATTTGCCAAATCAAAAAGCGGTGAAGTCAGACCGGCATGCTCCCAATCAATAAGCCATAATCGGTGACCATCATCCAATAAATTTGCACTTAATAAATCATTGTGCCCGAGTACAGGCCTATAGGAGCCGACGGATTTTTCTAGGTAATTGTTGATATCAATAAGTTTTTGCAACTGGGGCTTTATACGGCTTTGATGTTCTGCCAAATAAAAGCCGTAATCGCGGCAAACTCGAAAGGGCCAAAATGCAGCAATGGGACCGCGCAATTGGAGAAATGCCTGATGATGAGTTTTGTCGACCAAATCCATAACTTTTTCTAAGATGTCATAGTTGTGCAGATCTTTTGGTTGTAATGTGCGGCTTTCAATGAAGTTAATCACCAACACATCAGATTGATAATAATGGATGTCCGGGGCAATCCCGACGGCTGTTGCAGCCCGGTTGCAGTTATAATCGTTTATCCGCAAAACGCCGTGAATGAGTACATCGCCGCCAAAACGAGCGACATACTTAAGGCCATCTTGGTCTGTCACCAAATAGTTTTTATTAGACAGCCCTCCAGATATTTCTCTCAAACTAACCTTGCCTTGCCAGCAGGGAAGTTCGGATATAATTGTTTCAGGTGATCGTGAAGTCATCAATTATCCAGCTTGGTAAATTAAAAAATGTGAAAAAAAAGGCCCGCATCTGGCGGACCTTTTTAAATTCTAATCAAACGACATAAATGAGGCTGAAAATTATCCAGCGGCTTGTGCGATTTGGGTTTTTTTGATCAGCCGTTTAATGCGCCGAACTTCGGTCGTTAAATCCGCATCGCGGGTGTCCAACAAAAAAGCGTCAATACCGCCTTTGTGTTCAACGGTACGAATAGCCGCCGTGCTTAGGCGCAAACGGATAGATTTTCCAAGTGTTTCGCTTAAAAGCGATGTTTGTTGCAGGTTAGGCAAAAAGCGGCGGCGCGTTTTATTATGCGCGTGGCTTACATTGTTGCCGGCCTGAACACCTTTTCCGGTCAAATCGCAACGTCTTGACATGGTTGTTATCCTTATAAATATGTTTCCAAGATAAACTTTTCTCATCATTAAAGCCCTTGGGGAAGGCGGATATTTAAGGCAGCCTCCGCCAAACGTCAAGGCCTAACACCGACTTTTTAGCTAAAATTGTGAATTAATATGGCAAACGCCATTAGCCCATGGCGATTTTTAAATTTTCATCTAATTTATCAAGGAAAGCCTGAGTGTTAAGCCAAGCTTGATCGGGGCCAATGAGCAGGGCTAAATCTTTGGTCATAAATCCGCTTTCAACCGTTTCCACACAGACCCGTTCCAATGTTTCAGCAAAATTGACAACATCCGGTGTTTCATCAAATTGACCACGATAAGATAAGCCTTGAGTCCATGCGAAAATCGATGCGATGGGGTTAGTCGATGTTTCTTTGCCTTGTTGATGTTGACGGTAATGGCGGGTGACCGTGCCGTGGGCGGCTTCGGCTTCGACGGTTTTTCCGTCCGGCGTCATTAATACGGAAGTCATCAACCCAAGAGATCCAAAGCCCTGGGCGACGGTGTCCGATTGAACATCACCGTCGTAATTTTTACAGGCCCAAACAAAACCACCGCTCCATTTCATGGCACACGCCACCATGTCATCGATTAGGCGGTGTTCGTAGGTGATGTTGGCGGCGGCAAATTTGTCTTTGAATTCGGCCTCGAAAATTTCTTCGAACAAATCTTTGAAACGTCCGTCATAGGCTTTCATAATGGTATTTTTAGTTGATAAGTATACAGGCCAGCCTAAATTCAAACCATAATTCAAACAAGCGCGGGCAAAACCACGGATCGATTCGTCCAGATTGTACATGGACATGGCAATACCGCTTTCTTGAAATTCGAAAACTTCGTGTTCAATAGCCTTCCCGCCGTCAGCCGGCTCGAACCGCATCAACAATTTACCCGCACCCGGTACCAACATATCGGTTGCCCGGTATTGGTCACCAAATGCATGACGGCCAATGACGATCGGTTGGGTCCAACCGGGGACCAAACGCGGTACGTTGTTACATAAAATTGGTTGACGAAATACAGTGCCGCCCAAAATGTTGCGAATGGTACCGTTGGGGGATTTCCACATTTTTTTGAGATCAAACTCTTCGACGCGTTGTTCATCCGGGGTGATGGTTGCGCATTTAACGCCGACACCGTATTTTTTGATGGCTTCAGCACTATCGATTGTGATTTGGTCGTTGGTTTCATCACGCTTTTCAACGGATAAATCATAATATTTCAAGTCCACATCCAGATAAGGCAAAATCAATTTGTCTTTGATGAATTGCCAGATGATGCGGGTCATTTCGTCACCGTCAAGTTCAACAACGGGATTAAGAACTTTGATTTTAGCCATAGACGTTTTTCCTTATGCTTGAAATATTAATGCTTGAAATATTAATTTACCTTGGATGTTGCATTGCAAAATAAGGGGCCTTGTCATAAATGGCAAGACGCGCCAAAAAGTGCCGAATTGGTGTTATCAAAACTGGTGTTGGCGTGATAGGTTTCTACAAACAATTAAATTGCGTTTTGCTAAATACAAACGAACGATTTTTTTAAGCCTTTTAAAGGGCCAATAATAAGGACCATTTATATGACCAATCATCCCGATTTCCCCAATCTGCATATCCTTGATCACCCTTTGATTCTGCATAAATTGACGCATATGCGTAAAACTGGAACATCGACAAAAACCTTTCGTGCTTTGTTAAAAGAATTGTCATTGTTGATGGGCTATGAAATCACACGGGCTTTGCCGATTGCTTATGAAAGCATTGAAACGCCGGTTTGCCCGATGGATAAAGCGCCCGTGATCGGCGGTAAAAAAGTCGGCGTGGTGCCGATTTTGCGTGCCGGGTCCGGCATGGCTGATGGATTGCTGGAACTGATGCCGTCAGCTCGGGTCGGTCATATTGGTCTTTACCGAGATCCGGAAACTAAGCGGCCTGTTGAATATTTGGTTAAATTGCCGGATGTTTTGGGCCGCACGTTTATTGTTACCGACCCTATGCTGGCGACAGGGCATTCGGCGTCTTATGCCCTAAGCGTTCTTAATGACCGTGGAGTTGATGATAAAAATATAACACTGATGGCTTTGGTGGCGGCACCCGATGGCATTCAAGTCTTGTTGGATGATCATCCGGATGTGCCGGTTTATGTGGCGGCGCTTGATGACAGTCTCAATGAAAAAGCCTATATCGTGCCGGGGCTGGGTGATGCGGGTGACCGGTTGTTTGGTACCAAATAAACTGTGAGCCCGTGCGCATCTGATCATCGATTAAAAGCCCATGTATTAATGCTGCTGTACGCGTTTATGATCAGCACATCATTTACGGTGGGGGTGGAAATTACATCAGCCTTACCGCCAAGCGTTTTGATGTTTTTGCGGTTTGCGCTAGCCGCTGTCATTTTCTGGGGAGTATGCCGGATCAAAGGCGTGCGTTATCGGCCTAGCGTGAATGACATTATTCGTTATTTCATATTGGCTATATGTATGACGGTTTTTTTTATCGCTATGTTTACAGCTTTACGGTTGGCAACGCCTATTAACCTAAGCGCACTTTATACATTAATGCCTTTGATCAGCGCCGGTGTAGCTTGGGTTTTATTGGGCGCCAAAATGCCGAAACGGGCTTTGGTGTTGATGGTCGCAGCAGGCTTGGGCGCGGTCTGGGTGATTTTTGATGGCAATTGGGCGCGCATTATGGCTTTTCAATTGGGCAAAGGTGAATGGATTTTTTTAATCGGTGTGGTGGCCTTTGGTATCTATGTGCCGTTGGTTAAAAAATTACATCGCGGCGAAAGCGCGCTTGTCATGACGCACTGGATGATCGTAATGACGGCTCTGCAATTGGGTGTGATCAGTGGTCCTGATTTGTTTTCAATCAATTGGCAACACGTGCCGGGCTACGTTTATTTAGGTGTTGTTTATTTGGCTTTTTTCACCACGGCACTGACTTTTGCCATTACCCAGTTTGCAGCCGTAACGTTGCCGTCAGCCAAGGTTGCGGCCTATACCTACCTGACACCGGTGTTTGTCGTGATAACGGTTGGTGTGATGGGCCAAGGCTGGCCACAAATATCGGTCATGACCAGCCTTGGCATCACGGTGATCGCCACCTATTTCCTGCAACGCTCCCGGTTCACCTGAATACCCTTCTTTAGCGTTTAACGGGCTTGGGGGCTTTGGCGGCGCGGGTTTTTTCCATAGCCCCATAATAAGGCGCGAACGTTGGCCGGTTGATGTAACGGCCACGACCACGTTCCGTGCGCACGTCGCCGTCCTGATAAACAATATTACCCTGACTAATGGTGGTGGTGTTGATGCCTTTCACAGTCATGCCTTCGAATATATTGAAATCAATATTCTGGTGGTGGGTGTCTTTGGAAATAGTGCGTTCTTTTTCCGGATCCCAAACCACTAAATCGGCATCGGCACCAACCGATACGCTTCCTTTCCTAGGATAGATATTAAAAATTTTCGCAGCGTTCGTTGATGTGATGGCAACGAATTCATTGATGGTCAAACGCCCAGTGCTGACGCCGTGATGCCATAATACATGCATGCGGTCTTCGACGCCGCCGGTGCCGTTAGGGATCAATGTGAAATCGTCTTTGCCGGCTTGTTTTTGCGGTGCACAGAAACAACAATGATCGGTTGCCGTGGTCTGGATCATGCCCGATTGAATGCCTTTCCATAATGCTTCTTGGTTGTGTTTAGGGCGGAACGGCGGGCTCATGACGTGGGCAGCTGCAAAATCCCAATCAGGGTTCTGATAAACGCTGTCATCAATGATTAAATGCCCGGCCAAAACTTCGCCGTAAACCCGTTGGCCTTCTAATCTGGCACGGGTGATGGCTTTAAGCGCGTCCTCGCATGACGTGTGAACTACGTATAAAGGCACGTCTAAAACTTGCGCTATGCGAATGGCACGGTCGGCGGCTTCGCCTTCGACTTCGGGTGGTCGGGATAACGGATGACCTTCGGGACCGGTAATGCCTTTTTTCAGCATTTCTTGTTGCAAATGGTAAACCAGTTCACCGTTTTCTGCATGCACCGTGCAAATGGCACCAAGGTCACGGGCATTGTTGAAACTGTTGACCAGAATTTCATCATCGGCCATGATCGCGCCTTTATAGGCCATGAAATGCTTGAAACTGTTGACGCCATGATCGCGGGTCAACGTTTCCATGGCTTTTTTAACGCTGTCGTCCCACCATGTAATGGCCACGTGGAAACTGTAATCACAGGCCGCTTTTTCCGCCCAGCCGCGCCATGTGTGGTAGGCTTCCATGACGTCTTGCTGTGGTCCCGGAATAACAAAATCAATAATCATTGTGGTGCCCCCACAGGCGCCGGCGGTGGTGCCTGTGAAAAAGTCTTCGGAGGCGACAGTGCCCATAAACGGCAATTCCATATGGGTGTGGGGATCAATGCCGCCCGGCATCACATAACACCCCCCGGCGTCAACGATTTCGGCCCCGGTCGGTGTTTCAAGCCCTTCGCCAACAGCGACAATCTTGCCGCCTTCGGTTAAAACATCACCGCGAACGGTTTTTTCTGCTGTGACAATGGTTCCGCCTTTAATTAATAATGACATATACGCCTCCTCTTAGAAATAGAGCATGTTGTACGGCTCCGGACGTGCCAAAGCCGCACAACATATTTTTACATCGCTTTGTCGGTGACGACCTTGGTCCATGCACCAACAGGTTTTTTGCTAATAACCGGAGATGATCCGCCTTTAAGTAAGGTATCAACGGTACGGTTGTAATCATCGATATTCAGGCTTCCGTCGGAACCTTTCGTCAGTTTGTTAATCTCACCCATCATGCGGATTTGATGTTTTTCCGTTTGCGCGCCGGTGGCGTCATTTTCTAAGACGATCAAAGCGGCTTCTTTTGGGTGTTCGCGCGCCCATGCCCAGCCTTTCATGCTGGCTTTGACAAATTTAGCCATTTTATTAACAAACGCTGGTTTTTTAAGATTTTTTTCCAGCACATAAAGGCCGTCTTCCAGCGTTGAAACGCCCTGATCTTCGTATTTGAAAACTTTAAGTTCCCCAGCCGGAATGCCCGCGTCAATAATTTGCCAGTATTCGTTATAGGTCATGGTCGAGACGCAATCAGCCTGTTTTTGCAGGATCGGATCGACATTAAAGCCCTGTTTTAAAACTTTAACCCCCCCCGCACTGCCGTCTGTTGCAATGCCTAGCTTCGCCATCCAGCTTAAAAATGGGTACTCGTTGCCAAAGAACCAAACGCCTAATGTTTTTCCGGGAAAATCTTTCGGTGATTTAATGCCTGCGTCCTTGCGACACGTCAGCATCATGCCAGAACGTTTAAAAGGTTGGGCGATGTTGACCAACGGCACACCTTTTTCCCGAGATGCCAAGGCTGATGGCATCCAATCGATAACCACGTCAGCGCCACCGCCTGCGATGATTTGTGGCGGCGAAATATCAGGTCCGCCCGGGTTGATGGTGACATCAAGACCGGCGTCTTTATAAAAACCTTTGTCTTGCGCTACATAATAACCCGCAAACTGGGCTTGAGTAACCCATTTAAGCTGTAGGGTTACTTTTTCTTGCGCTTGAACATGGGTTGCGAATAATCCAACAGCCGCTACGGCCATTGTTGCAATAATTTTCTTCATGGTGTTACCCTCCGTTGTGAAAAAAAACTTTTTTGTTGTGCTAATTTTTATGTCGAAATGAAGGATGCCAGAAAGTCACCATCCGTTCCAGTAAAGCCATTATTCCGTAAAATGCGGTTCCCGCCAAGGCCGCCATCAAAATTTCCGCCCATACCATATCGACGTTCATTCTACCGACTTCGGTTGAAATGCGAAACCCCATACCGACAATGGGTGTGCCAAAAAATTCAGCGACAATCGCCCCGATCAAAGCCAAAGTTGAATTAATTTTAAGTGCATTAAATATAAATGGCATGGCGGCGGGCAAGCGTAATTTCAACAGGATTTGCCCATACCCGGCACCATAAGAATTCATTAAATCCCGTTCTAGTTTGCCCGACGCATTTAATCCGCTAACGGTGTTCACCAACATCGGGAAAAAAGTCATGATAACAACAACGGCGGCTTTCGATTGCCAGTCAAAACCGAACCACATGACCATAATTGGCGCGATGCCGACAATCGGCAATGCACTGACTAAATTACCGATGGGCAAAAGTCCGCGTTTCAAAAAATCGGACCGATCAACCAGAATAGCAATGATAAAACCGCTGCCGGATCCGATAATGTAACCGGCCAACACAGCTTTCATAAAGGTCTGATAAAAATCGGCCCCTAAAATACTGAGCGAGGACATGAACCGGGATGCGATCATGCTGGGCGCTGGTAGTAAAACTTGCGGCACCTGAAAACCAACAACAATGATTTCCCACAGGAAAAACAACCAACAGCCAAACAACACCGGAACCAAAATATTAATGATCATTATTTTCTTAGAATTTATTGTTTGGATGATCGCTAGACCATCAATGCCGCGCCAGACCATGGCCCAAACCGCAAACAACATCGCCCAAAACCCTGGGCCTGTTTGTCCGGCGAGTTTTGTTTCTATGGCCCCCAAAATAGCTGCGGATATAGCCGTAGACAGGATGAGTAAAACACCACTTCTGTAGATACCAGAAAGACGAGTTTTTGGAATTAACCACAAAACCAAAATAAAACTGATCACAGATAAGGGGCCTAAAAAACCAGTATTTAATAGAGTTTCGCCTTTGGTTAATGTTAACGGTAAAACCATGGCCCCCGCCCAAAACCCAGCTGCGGCAACCATAAATTTATCTATTTCTAGGCGGCGGGTTTTTGTCATGATGTGCCGCTGCTTTCAGCCAGCCCCATGTGTTTCAGGACTTTGCTTTCGATCCAGCCGACAATTGAAACCAGCCCCCCTGCTAGAATAGAGGCGACAATTAATGCCGACCAGATTTGAATGGTTTGCCCATAGTAGGATCCCGCCAACAATCTTGCACCTAATCCGGCTTGTGCGCCGGTTGGTAATTCACCAACAATGGCACCGACCAGACTGGCAGCGACAGCAATTTTTAAACCGGTAAATAAAAACGGTAATGATGCCGGAAGCCGCAGCATAATGAGTGTCTGCCAAATGCTGGCGCGATAAGTGCGCATCAGGTCAATTTCCATTATTCGGGGCGACCTTAAACCTTTGACCATGCTGATGGTCACCGGGAAAAAGCTCAAATACATGGAAATGATGGCTTTCGGTACCAAGCCTTTTAATCCGATAGCCCCCAGCACCACGACGACCATGGGGGCGATGGCTAAAATCGGGATGGTTTGTGATGAAATGATCCACGGCATCAGGCTTTTTTCTAGACTGGTCACATGGACAATGCCAACAGCCAGCAAAACGCCAAGCAGGGTGCCTGCTATAAAACCCAGCAATGTTGATGATAAAGTGACGCTGGCATGAAATACCAGACTGCGTTTCGATGTGATATTTTTCTGAAAGACGGTTTTGTTGATTTCGGCCATGACCTGATGGGGGGCTGGCAATAACGGTCTGTCTTGTGACAGAGTTGCGCTGACAAGCTGACTGAATGTCCAGTCTGTTTTTGCTCGTTCAAACCGTTCGATCTGCATTGTAGAGTTTAAATAGACAGCACCTATATACCAAACTGTGATAATGATCAGGCAGATGGTGGCGACCGGGATCAACTTGCCGTTTTTTAGGCGGTCTAAAAATCTTGATTTCAACGGTGGGCGATGGGTGGCCTCAGTCGTCATCATGATGACCTTTTAATAAACCTTCGCGCACTCGGTGGGCAATAGCGATAAATTCCGGGGTCTCGCGAATATCCAGTGTGCGGTCAGCTGAAAACTGAGTTTCGATAATGTCGATGATGCGCCCCGGACGCGGCGACATGACCACGATGTGGGTCGATAAAAAAACGGCCTCTGGAATGGAATGAGTAACAAAGACAATCGTTTTTTTGGTTTTACTCCATAAATCCAGTAGTTGTTCGTTTAAATGATCGCGCACTATTTCATCCAGCGCGCCAAACGGTTCGTCCATTAACAATAAATCAGGATCAAAACATAACGCGCGGGCAATGGATGCGCGTTGTTGCATGCCGCCCGATAAATGCCAGGGGTATTTTTTCTCGAAACCCGTTAAATTCACTAGATCTAGATATTTAGCCGCCCGTTTATGTCGCTCGGTTTTATCAATGCCCATGACTTCCAATGGCAATGTGACGTTTTTTTCAACATTACGCCACGGGTACAGGGCTGGCGCTTGAAACACATAGCCGTAACTACGATCAAGTCGTGCTTGTTCGGGTGTTTTGCCATTGATAGAAATAGTGCCAGATGTTGATTTTTCAAGATCGGCAATGACACGTAATAAAGTCGTTTTTCCGCACCCCGAAGGACCGATGAAGGAAACAAAATCGCCAGAATTTACAGTTAAATTCACATCGGATAACGCATAAACCGGGCCGTCCGGAGTTTTAAAAGTCAAAGACAATTCATTGATATCGACAACGGCCTGATCGTTTTGTTTGACGTTGGGGGAGGACATCAAACGACGTGCCCGGCTTTGTCGAGCAACGCTCGCAATAATACATCGCCGCCGGCTTTGACCCATTCCTCTTTCACGTCTTCGGCTTCGTTGTGGCTGATGCCGTCGATACAAGGAATGAAAATCATCGATGTGGGGGCAACACTTGCTAGATAACAGGCATCGTGTCCGGCACCTGATACGATCTCACGTGCTGAATAGCCGCAATCTTTGGCGGCTTCGCGTACGGCGGATACACAGCTTTTTTCGAAATGAATAGGGGCGTAGTAAAAAATTTGTTCAAGGTCCAGATCAAGCCCCATGCCCGTTGTGATTTTTTCAACGCCTTTACGCATGGCTGCATCCATTTTGCTCAGAACATCGTCATCCGGGTGACGGAAATCGATGGTTAGGAACGCTTTTCCGGGAATGACGTTGCGAGAATTTGGATAAATATCCATCATGCCCACCGTCGCGCAAGCCACCGGTGCAAAATCAAGCCCAATTTTATTGACCAGATCAACAATCCGCGCGGCCCCTAATAACGCATCTTTGCGGCGGTTCATGGGGGTCGGGCCTGCGTGGGATTCGACGCCTGTTAAATTAATTTCATACCAACGTTGGCCTTGGGCCACGGTAACGATTCCGATGGTTTTATCTTCGGCTTCCAATATGGGGCCTTGTTCGATATGGCTTTCGAAATAGGCATGGACATCACGCCCGCCAACTTTTTCTTTGCCAGCGTAACCGATGCGTTCTAGTTCTTCCCCCATGGTTTTGCCGTCTGTATCGGTGCGGGACAACCCATAATCCAATGTGAATTCGCCGGCAAATACGCCCGATGCCACCATGGCCGGGGCAAATCGTGATCCTTCTTCGTTGGTCCAAACAACAACTTCGATGGCCCGTTCGGTTTGGTAATCCAGATCATTTAAAGTCCTTAACGCTTCTAATCCGGATAGTACACCAAACACACCGTCAAAACGTCCACCCGATGGCTGGGTATCCAGATGGCTGCCGGTCATGACCGGTGCTAAATCAGGGTTCCTGCCCTCGCGCCTTGCGAAAATATTACCAATAGCATCGATTTTGATGGAACATCCTGCTTTGATACACCAACTGACAAACAGATCACGGCCTTCTTTGTCTTCGTCGGTTAACGCCAACCTGCGGTTGCCGCCTTTAACCCCGGGGCCGATTTTCGCCATGTCCATTAATGAACTCCACAAACGTGCACCGTCAATGGATAAATTTTTATCTGCAGTCATGACTTCGGTCCTTATTTTCTAGTTTAAATCGGTTAACGAGCCGTAGGTTTCCGGGCGGCGATCGCGGAAAAATTGCCATTTATTGCGAATTTCCCGGACCATGTTCATATCCATGTCGTGGACCAGCAATTCATCCTGATCACGGCTGGCGATGGCTTCGATCTCGCCTCTGGGATTAACAAAATAGCTTTGCCCGTAAAATTCACCGACGTTCCACGGTGCTTCAATGCCAATGCGGTTCGTAGCCCCAATGAAACAGCCGTTGGCAACGGCCGATGCCGGCTGTTCTAATTTCCATAAATATTCAGATACCCCGGCCACAGTTGCCGACGGGTTGACGATATATTCCGCGCCTTTTAAAGCGAGCGCACGCCAGCCTTCGGGAAAATGCCGATCATAACAAATATAAACGCCTAATTTGCAATATGCCGTGTTGAACACCGGCCAATCAGACGCTCCTGGTTTGAAAAAGAATTTTTCCCAAAATCCGGCGACGTGGGGAATATGCGTTTTCCTATATTTGCCAAGGTATTTACCGTCCGCATCGATGACGGCGGCGGTGTTATAATAAACACCGGTGATGTCTTGTTCATAAATAGGGACAACGATCACCATGTTGTATTTTTTGGCATAGTCCTGCATTAATTTGGTGGTCGGGCCATCGGGGATGTTTTCAGCCGCCGCGTACCATTTTTCATCCTGGCTTGGACAAAAATACGGTTGAGTAAAAACCTCTTGAAAACATAAAACGTGAACACCTTTTTCACCCGCTTCTTCAATCAGGGGGGCGTGCGCATCGAGCATTTTTTGTTTGATCATATCCGGCGACATGGACGTGTCACCTTTTAAGGACATCTGGATCAATCCGCCTTTAAGTGTTGTGCTGTTTGTATTCATGATTAAAAGCCTCTTTTTTAGGCTGAACGGTTTGTATTTTTTATTTCCAGTCTAATAAATTTTATGGTGGTAAATGTTGACCAAGTGGTCAAGTTTAAAATACTCTTATTAACCTTTCAGGATCAAGAAAATTAATAGATAGTCGCCCTGTCTGATCGAAAATTAAAAAGTGAAATAGTCAATGGCAAAACAAAAAATAAAAAATGAAAGCAGCGTTCTTGATATGGACGCAGAAAATCATGCTCGGGCCAAACGCACACGTAAAAAAACACGCATTCAACAAGTCAATGAACAACGCATTTTGGACGCCGCCTTGGAAATTTTTTCAACATTCGGTTTTCGCGGCACAACCGTCGATCAAGTGGCAGCTGCGGCGAATATGTCAAAACCCAATTTACTTTATTATTTTCGCCGCAAACAAGACATGTATGTGGCAGTTTTGGATCGCACATTGGAAATGTGGCTGAACCCGTTCGAAGACATTGACGAAAATGGTGATCCAGAAAAAGAAATTATAGCCTACATTAAACGCAAATTGGAATACTCAAAAAATTACCCCGAAGCGTCACGTTTGTTTATGTCGGAAATTTTACAAGGCGCGCCTTTATTAAAACCGTTGCTGGAATCACGCGTTAAATCTTTGGTCAAAGCCAAATCAGCGGTCTTTAAAAAATGGAGCAAGGCTGGGAAAATATCCGATGTTGATCCCACCCATTTGGTGTTTATGATTTGGGCCGTAACCCAGCATTACGCCGATTTTGATGCACAAATCACAGCCGTCATGGATTTAGGCCAAGACCGCAAAGCATTATACAGTGATGCCATGAAAACCATATCCCATGTTTTCATGAACGGTTTGTTGCCAAGGTAGTTTCAATAACTTAAACGGCGGCCGGATTATTTTTGTGGGTTGTCCAGTTGGCGTAGTTGTTATCAATGGGTTTTTTTGTGCGCGCATCAATACCCGTTGTTTGTTGATCTAACGTGATGCAGTTTTCAACCGGGCAGACACTGACGCATAAATTACAGCCAACACATTCTTCGTCAATGACTTGGTAATGTCGCTCACCGTCTACTTGGCTGGTAATGGCTTGGTGAGACGTGTCTTCACAGACAATATGACAACGCCCGCATTTGGTGCATAAATCCTGATTAATTTTTGCTTTGGTGATATAATTTAAATTCAGATACTGCCAATCGGTGACGTTCGGTACCGCCTTGCCGACGAATTGATCTAAGGATGTATAGCCTTGATCATCCATCCAGTTGCTTAAACCGGCGGTTAATTCTTCGATGATTTTAAAGCCGTATGTCATGGCGGCGGTGCAGACTTGAACATTGCCGGCGCCTAAAGCCATGAATTCAGCCGCATCCCGCCACGTTGAGATGCCGCCAATGCCAGATATAGGGAGTCCCAGCGTTTCCGGATCGCGAGCGATTTCGGCAACCATGTTAAGCGCGATCGGTTTAACCGCCGGGCCACAATAACCACCATGGGTGCCTTTACCATCGGTATTGGGATAGGGGGCCATGTTATCTAAATCAACACTGACAATGGAATTGATGGTATTGATTAGGGAAACCGCATCGGCGCCGCCGTCGTTGGCAGCCCGGGCGGGGCTGCGGATATCGGTGATATTCGGTGTTAATTTAACAATTACCGGCATATTAGTGTTGGCTTTACACCACCGGGCGACCATGCCGACGTATTCGGGCACTTGACCAACAGCCGCTCCCATACCGCGTTCCGACATACCATGAGGGCAGCCGAAATTAAGCTCAATGCCGTCAGCGCCCGTGGCTTCGACTTTTGGTAAAATAGATGTCCATGACGCTTCGTCGCACGGTACCATTAATGAAACAACAACGGCGCGGTCCGGCCATTTTTTCTTGATCGCTGTAATTTCATGTAAATTCACATCCAACGGACGGTCAGAAATTAATTCAATATTATTAAACCCGATCAAATGCCGATCCGCTGCGTAAATAGCACCGTACCTCGGGCCGTTGACATTGACCACGTGCGGGTCCAGTCCCAGCGTTTTCCAAACAACCCCGCCCCATCCGGCTTGAAAAGCGCGTTCGACATTAACCTCACGGTCGGTTGGCGGGGCGGATGCCAACCAAAACGGATTGGGGGAACGGATACCTAAAAAATCTGCGCTCAGATCAGCCATGTTACACGCCCTCTTTTTTATTGCTGGTTGATAAATATTGATCGATATCGATGGCCGCAATACGCCCATCGTTGACGGCTGAAACCGTTAAATCTTCGCCATCTGATACGCAGTCACCACCGGCCCAAACATTTTCAAGGCTTGTGCGGCGATTGTCATCGACGTGCAGGCGGTGATTTTTAAGGTTAAGTTTTTGATCGCTTGTAATGGGCGTAGCATTAAAATTTTGCCCAATGGCTTTAAACACCATGTCCGCATCCAGTATGAATGTTTCATCTGTGTCTGAAAGCTGACCATTGTCGGCGGTTTTTGTGCGCACGAATTCAATGCTTGAAACGGCACCATTTTCGCCAATTAAACGTTTTGGGCTGGCATTAAAAATAATGTTAACGCCCTTGGTTTGGGCAAGTTCTTGCTCATAGGGACTGGCTTTCATGGCGTTCTGGTCACGGCGGTAAACTAACGTCACATCGCGGCTGCCTAATAATTTAATTTGCACGGCCATATCAATAGCGGTCATGCCGCCGCCGATGATGACGGCCCGTTCTGGTGTCGACAAGGTTGCGTAATCATCCGATTGGCGTAAATCGGCGATGTAATCAACGGCGTTTATGACGCCTGATAAATTTTCGTTATCCAAGCCTAATTGGTTGACCCCGGCCATGCCGAGACCCAAAAACACAGCGCCGTAATTGGATCGTAAGCTTTCAAGGGTGTAATCCTGCCCCAAAGTTTTTTGATAATGAACTTCAATATTGCCGATGCCTAGAATGTATTCGGCTTCACGGGCGGCGATGTCGTCCAAGGCTTTATAGGTCGCAATACCATATTCATTCAGCCCGCCCGGTTTAGGTTTGGCATCAAGTATTGTAACTTGATGCCCATGCATGGCCAAACGGTGGGCGCAGGCTAATCCCGCAGGCCCGGCACCAACCACGGCAACCGTTTTCCCGCTGTCGGGTTTGCGGTCAAAAAATTGACGATTTTCAATAATGGCGTTTTCCGTGGCATACCGTTGCAGGCGGCCAATGGAAACCGGTTTTTGTTCACTGTCATGACGCACGCAAACCTGTTCACAGAGCTGTTCAGTCGGGCAGACGCGGGCGCACATGGCCCCCATTATGTTTTGTGAAAAAATTGTTTTTGCCGACCCTTTGGTGTCGCCGGTTGCAATTTGGCGAATAAACAAGGCAATATCAATGGTCGTCGGACAGGCGTTCATGCACGGCGCATCAAAACAAAAATAACAACGGCCGGCTTCGGCGGCGGCTTGTTTTTCCGTTAATAAAGGGTGCAAGTCACAGAAGTTTTTATCATATTGCCGAGCCGTTAATCGCCCCGATTGAATGGCTGTTGTTTGATTGGTTGGTGCCATTTAATGTCTCCTGTTTACGGCCCTTGGTCATCGCGCTAGATTAATAGAGTGATATTTATTTATCATTTGGACAAAATTTTCACCAAACGTCAAGAAAATTCAATTGAGATTAAGGATATATAGCCTTATGTACGTGCCACAGCATTTTAAAATGACCGACAATGAAACACTTTATGATGTCATTGATAAGTACGGTTTTGCGACGTTCATTAGTGTTCAGGGTGGCATGCCGGTGGTTAGCCATATCCCGTTACTCTTGGAAAAAAACACAGCAGGTCGAATGCAATTGATTGGTCATTTCGCGCGCGCCAATGATCATTGGAAATTGTGTGATGGGCAATTAACGGCCGTTGCTATTTTTCATGGCGTCCATGACTACATATCACCTAGGTGGTATAAAACATCTGGATTGGTGCCCACATGGAATTACATAGCGGTCCATGTAACGGGTACGGCCCACATTGTCGAAAACCAAACGCGGACCATAGACATTTTAAATAAGCTGACATCGGTTTATGAAACAGGGGCAAAAAAACCATGGGTGTTGGATGATATTGATGATGCTAAGCTACTATCTTTGTTAAAAGGCATTGCTGCTTTTGAAATGCCAATCGATCAAATTGAAGGTAAATTTAAACTCAGCCAAAACAGAACAGTTGATGACCGTATCGGTGTCATCAATGGATTAAAAGACAAAGGTGACGATATGGCATTGGAACTCGCAAGCAGGATCGAGCAATGAATTTATATCAATTGTTGCAAGCGCGCGCTGAACAAGATCACCCGGTCCGGGTGGTGTTAATTGGTGCCGGAAAATTTGGATCGATGTTTTTAGCCCAAGCCAGACGTACGCCGGGCCTGCATATTCTTGGAATTGCGGATTTATCCATCGAACGCGCACGGAAAGCTTTGCACGATACAGGTTGGGATGATGAAAGTTATAGTGCGCTATCGGCGGCCAAAGCTTTGTCAACAGGTGCGACTTTCATCACCGATGATGCATGCGCATTGATAAACGCGGGCGGCGTCAATGTGGTCATCGAAGCCACAGGCGTTCCCGAAGCAGGAATAAAACATGCAACAGCCGCCATTGATCGTGGCCGTCATGTGGTCATGGTTAATGTCGAAGCCGATGCGTTGGTCGGACCGTTATTAGCAAAAAGGGCACGCCAAGCGGGTGTTATTTATTCCATGGCTTATGGGGATCAGCCAGCGTTGATCACCGAACAAGTTGATTGGGCAAGAACATCCGGGTTCGAGGTGGTGGCTGCGGGTAAAGGCACGCTTTATATGCCTGAATTTCATGCATCAACGCCGGACACGGTGTGGGATCATTATGGCATTGATGCGAAGCATGCGGCCAAAAGCGGAATGAATGCAAAAATGTTTAATTCTTTTTTGGATGGGACTAAATCAGGCCTTGAAATGGCGGCGGTCGCTAATGCCTGTGGATTGCGACCAGCCCAAGGAGGGCTTAAATTCCCGCCGTGCAGAACCGATAACTTGGCCGAAAAAATGATACCCGAAAGCGATGGCGGTGTGCTTGCGCACTGCGGTCAGGTCGAAGTGGTTTCATCGCGTGATCGCGACGGTTGCGATCTGGAAAATGATTTGCGCTGGGGTGTTTATGTTACCTTTAAAACCGAAAACAATTATGTTAAGCGCTGTTTCAAAGATTACGGTTTGCCCGTCGATGCCTCAGGCGGCTATTCAGCATTGTGGCGGCCATGTCATTTGATTGGATTAGAATTAGGCGCTAGTGTGGCGTCTGTTGCGTTATTAAACCAACCTACGGGTGTGTCGCGGGATTTTAATGCGGATGTTGTAGCCACAGCAAAACGTGATTTAAAATCAGGTGAAGTGCTCGATGGTGAAGGCGGGTTTACGGTATGGGGTCGGTTAATGGCATCGGGTGATGCCATGGCAATTAATGCGGTTCCTATTGGCTTGGCCCAATCGATTGCGTTAACCAAAGCCGTTGCTTTAGGTGAAGTAATAACATGGTCAGACGTTGATTTAACCGATGATATAAAAAACACCTTGGCTTATCGAACGCGCGTTGAAATGCAACATCAATTTGCCCCGGATAAAGGCAGCGTTCAATGAGTAAAGCCAACGCCGCTGTTGGCCATGATAGACACGGAGACGCCGTCACATTAAAAGATGTTTACCAAAACATGATCACTGCCGGAGATATTATCAAAGACGCACGCCAATCAGAAGCTGTCGATAAATTGCAAGCCCTCATACAGACGCTAAAAGGTTACAATGGACAAATGGGCAAAAGCGGCTGGCGTGTGCGTTTGGGGTTAGGGGCTAAACTTCAACCAACTCCGCGTGGACTGTATTTATGGGGTGGTGTTGGTCGCGGTAAATCCATGTTGATGGATTTATTTTTTGAACATGTGCCGACTGATAAACGTAAACACGTACATTTCCATGGGTTTATGCAAGAAGTTCACCGCCGGTTGAAAAATTTCCAAAACGCACAGCACCAACAACACGCGCCGGTTCATGTAGATCCAATCGTGGCGTTGGCGCGGGTCATATCTGATCAGGCATGGCTTTTGTGTTTTGATGAATTTCATGTGACGGATATTGGCGACGCCATGATTTTAGGGCGTTTGTTTGAGCATCTGTTTGAAAACGGTGTGGTCGTGGTGACAACATCAAATCGTCCGCCTTGGGATTTATACAAAGACGGATTACAGCGTGAACGATTTTTGCCGTTCATTAAATTGATTGAGGAAAAACTGGGTGTCTTTGAATTAGATGCCGGGCGGGATTACCGACTTGAACGGTTGCGGCAAATGGATGCCTATTTGACACCATTAAGCCGAGACGCCAGTGAAAAGTTAAAAAAAGATTTTCATGAACTGACTTTGGGGGCGGTGGCACAATCTGTGACGCTTAGGATCCAGGGCCGGGATGTAATGATACCGATGGCCGCCGAAGGTGTGGCTTTTGTTGAATTTTCAGATTTGTGCGCAAAAGCTTTGGGGGCTGGCGATTATTTGATGTTGGCTGAAACTTTTCATACGCTGATACTAGACAAAGTTCCCGGCTTAGGGCCTGAAAATAGAAACGAAGCCAAACGTTTTATAACTTTGATCGATGCCTTGTACGAAGCTAAAACTAATTTAATCATAGCCTGCGATGCTCAGCCGACAGAAATATATGCTAAAGGTGACGGGGCTTTTGAATTTGAACGCACGGTATCTAGGTTAATGGAAATGCAGTCGGCTGATTATCAAGGTTTGGCTCACCGCAAGGCAGAAAAAAATTAAAACAAATGATATACGGGTTTGCCGATTAGGAAAATCCCACTTATATAAAAGTTTGTAGAAGTATTAAAGTTTTATAAGTTGCGAAAGTTTTTAAGGAATTCTTATCAATGTCAACTGTTGTGAATGTGGGCGCAGGTGCTCTGACGTTAAATGGTCTGGACAAAGGGTTTGACCCGTGGACGGAAATCAAACGTCTTAAAAAAGAAAAGAACGCGATAATTTTAGCGCATTTTTATCAAGCCCCTGAAATTCAGGACTTGGCGGATTTTGTTGGCGACTCGCTGGATTTATCCCGCAAAGCAGCAACCACCGATGCCGATATGATCGTTTTTTGTGGCGTGCGGTTCATGGCAGAGGTGGCGAAAATTTTATCCCCTGAAAAAACCGTGGTGATCCCGGATGCTGATGCCGGTTGTTCATTAGAAGACAGCTGCCCACCAGAAGAATTTGCTAAGTTCCGGGCCGCCCATCCGGATCATTTGTCATTGACCTATATTAATTGTTCAGCTGCCGTCAAAGCCCATTCTGATATCATTGTGACGTCCTCCAATGCCAAATATATCATTGATCAGATCCCCATGGACCAGCCGATTTTATTTGCTCCTGATCGTTATTTGGGCGCATGGTTAGCGCGTGAAACCGGCCGTGATATGGTGCTGTGGGATGGCAGTTGCATTGTTCATGAACAATTTTCCGAACGTGAATTGACGCGGCTTAAAAGCCAGCATCCCGAAGCCTTGATCGTGGCCCACCCGGAATGTCATGACGGTATTTTGCGCCATGCCGATCATGTCGGTTCAACCCGCTCACTCATTGATTTTGTAGAGGCATCCAAAGACCAAAGCTTTATTGTCGCAACAGAACAACACATTTTACATGAAATGAAAAAACGCGCACCGGGGAAAATATTTTTGCCAGCGCCCGGGGCTGACGGCACGTGCAATTGCGCGAATTGTCCGTTTATGGAATTAAATACCTTGGAAAAAATTTATTTAGCCATGAATAATAACGCGCCACGCATTGAAATTGATGAAGACCTTAGGCTCAAAGCTTTGGGCTCGTTGGACAAAATGCTTGAAATGTCGCCGCCGATTGTAACGGCTGATGTTAAACAGGTGCGTAGCGCGTGACCAAAACGTTACCAGATGTCCCGGATGCACGTGATATTATGGTACTTGTTGACCGGGCCTTGGCCGAAGACATTGGTGATGGTGATATCACATCGAAAGCCACCGTGCCGACCACCATGAAATTGCAAGCCGCGATCACGGCACGCCAAGACATGGTGGTCGCGGGCGTGCCGGTGGTGTTGGCTATTTTTGATCGACTAGCCGATGACAGCGCTATTGATATTTTGCACTACGATGGCGACAACGTGGCTGCTGGTGAAGTTGTTTTACGCATTGATGGTCCGGCCCAAGGGGTTCTGACGGCGGAACGTTCGGCCCTTAATATCATGCAGTTTTTGTCATCTATCGCGACATATACGCGGCAGTTTTGCCAAGCTATAAAAGGCACTGATGCGATATTATTGGATACTCGGAAGACCGTTCCGGGTTTACGCGGGCTTTCAAAATATGCCGTGCGTGTGGGCGGTGGCACCAATCACCGTATGCGTTTGGATGATGGTATTTTAATCAAAGACAATCATATCGCGGTTGCAGGCAGCGTCGAAGCTGCCGTGAAATCAGCGCTTGCAGCCAATGCCGGAATAGCAGTTCAAGTGGAATGCGACACACTGGATCAAGTCAACGAAGCTTTATCCGCGGGGGCTGATCGATTGTTGCTGGATAACATGACAACGGATGACTTGCGCCAAGCCATTGATATTGTCCAAGGGCGCGTACCGTTAGAAGCGTCTGGCGGTGTTAATTTAAAAACCATCCGCGCCATTGCCGAAACTGGGGTGGACTATATTTCTGTGGGCGCGTTAACACAATCTGCGCCGGCTGTGGATATCGGCTTGGATTACCTGAAATGGGATAATGAGATAATTGAACAAGCATACTGATCCTGAAACTAAAGTTTATAGGTCAATCGCAAGGCTTTATGATGTGCTGGATTTGCCTTTTGAATATTTTCGTTACCGCCGAATACGTGAACAGTTATGGAAAAATATAACGGGCGACGTGCTTGATGCCGGGGTTGGGACAGGCCGAAACATGGCCTATTATCCAACGAACGCTCGGGTCACAGGTATTGATTTAAGCCCCGCCATGCTGAAACGGGCTAAATCCCGTCAACAGGATCTGAATGTTGACATGCGGTTGTTGAACATGAATGTGACGGCCTTGGATTTTGCTGCCAACAGTTTTGATCGGGTGGTTTCGACATTCCTGTTTTGTGTGCTGGATGATACATTGCAGTTGTCGGCCTTAAAAGAATTGTCACGGGTTTGTCGGGCGGATGGCGAAATCCATATTCTGGAATACAGTTATTCAAAACGCCCACTCAAACGTCTGATTATGCGGATGTGGGCGCCTTGGGTGATGTGGATGTATGGCGCCCGGTTTGACCGCAATACGGAACAATACTCAGGTGCCGCTGATTTGGATCTGGTTTCTGAAACATATCTGCATCAGGATATCATCAAGCTGTTGGTTTTTAAGCCGCGCTCAAAGTAGCAAGGTGTTATACCGCATCTGAAAACTGTTATTCTGGACCAATTGGTCCGTTAAGCCATTGAAATATCAATCAAAGCCTTGCTCTGTGATAAAATTAAGGGTACGAATACTAATTCGATACCGTGCGTCGTGATTTTCGCGCCGCCCGTCAAACATTATCAAGGACAGGTTTGGAACTATGGCTCGTAATAAAATCGCGCTTATTGGCGCAGGAAACATCGGTGGAACGCTTGCGCATTTAGCCGGATTAAAAGAATTAGGCGATATTGTTTTGTTTGATATCGTTGATGGTATTCCACAAGGCAAAGCCTTGGATATTGCTGAATCGTCGCCAGTCGAAGGTTTTGATGCTCATATTAAAGGGGCAAAATCATACACCGCCATCAAAGCCGCGGATGTGATTATTGTCACCGCTGGCGTTGCCCGTAAACCGGGTATGAGCCGCGATGATTTAATTGGCATCAACACATCGGTTATGGAACAAGTCGGGGCGGGTATAAAAAAATATGCACCCAAAGCTTTTGTTATTTGTATTACAAATCCGCTGGATGCCATGGTCGCGGTGCTGCGCGATGCATCAGGACTTAAACATAATATGGTGGTCGGCATGGCTGGCGTTCTCGATGGCGCCCGGTTTAGATATTTCTTGGCCGAAGAATTCAAAGTCTCTGTCGAAGATGTAACGACTTTTGTACTGGGTGGTCATGGCGACACCATGGTGCCATCGGTGCGTTATTCAACTGTTGCCGGTATACCTTTGCCGGATTTAATCGACATGAAATGGACCACACAAAAACGTATTGATGAAATTGTTCAACGTACACGCATGGGCGGCGGTGAAATCGTCGGGCTTTTGAAAACCGGCTCTGCTTTTTATGCGCCGGCGAGTTCAGCCATTGCCATGGCCGACAGCTACCTGAAAGACAAAAAACGCGTTATGCCCTGCGCGGCTTACTTGCGTGGTGAATACGGCGTCAAAGGATTGTACGTTGGTGTGCCGTGTGTGATTGGTGCCAAAGGTGTCGAACGCATTGTTGAAATTAAATTGGATAAAGCTGAAAAAGCAATGTTCAGCAAATCGGTGAAAGCGGTGCAGGAATTGGTTGAGATTACCAAAAAAGTCAGCCGGGAAAAAGCCAACAAAACCAACAAAAAATAATCAAAGTTGTTTGATATAAACGTCACTCAAAATAATAGACACGAAAACCAATAGTCGGGGACAAAATGAATATTCATGAATACCAGGGCAAGCAATTGCTCGCGAAATATGGCGTCAGTGTACCAAAAGGCGCTGTTGTTTATACCGTTGACGAAGCCGTCAAAGCGGCCGAAAGTTTAGGCGGGCCGGTCTATGTGGTTAAATCACAAATTCACGCGGGTGGCCGTGGTGCCGGAAAATTTAAAGGAAAACCAAACGGGAAAGGTGGCGTGCGGGTTGTTAAATCCGTGGCGGAAGTTAAAGAAAACGCAGCTGAAATGTTAGGCCATGTGTTGGTCACCAAACAATCTGGTGCCGAGGGTAAAGAGGTCAAAAGGCTTTATATCGAAGACGGATGCGATATTGCCCGTGAACTTTATCTCGGCATGTTGCTGGATCGGGATACTTCTCAATTAACGTTGATGGCATCCACCGAAGGCGGCATGGAAATCGAAGAAGTCGCCGAAGCAACGCCTGAAAAAATTATCAAAGTGGCGATTGATCCGGCAACAGGCTTACAAGCCTATCATGCCCGCCGGATTGCTTTTGGTTTGGGATTAGAAGGCGGACAGGTTAAATCGGCTGTAAAGCTTGTAATGTCTATGTATAAAGCCTTTGTTGAACTGGATTGTTCTATTGTCGAAATTAACCCGTTGGTGGTCACAGCCTCAGGCGATGTGATGGCATTAGATGCCAAGGTTAATTTTGATGATAACGCGTTGTACCGTCATAAAGATGTCGCCGAAATGCGGGACGAAGACGAAGAGGACCCGATGGAGCTCGAAGCCGCCAAGCATGAGCTTAACTACATTAAACTGGATGGCTCAATCGGATGCATGGTTAATGGTGCGGGGCTTGCCATGGCGACTATGGACATCATCAAATTAAATGGTGCTGATCCGGCTAACTTTTTGGATGTAGGTGGCGGGGCAACCCGTGAACGGGTCACCGAAGCTTTCAAAATTATTTTATCTGATCCCAACGTCGAAGGAATTCTAGTCAATATCTTTGGCGGCATTATGCGTTGTGACGTGATTGCCGAAGGCGTTGTTGCGGCTGCTCGCGAAGTCAGCTTGGCAGTGCCGTTAGTGGTCCGCTTAGAAGGCACCAATGTCGATCAAGGTAAAGAAATTCTCGCCAACTCTGGGCTACCGATTATTTCCGGTGAAGATCTTGGGGATGCTGCTGAAAAAATTGTCAAAGCTGTTAAGGAGGCTCAATAACATGGCTGTTCTTGTTAATAAAAAGACCCGCGTTATGTGCCAAGGTTTCACAGGCGCACAAGGCACTTTCCATTCCGAACAGGCGATCGCTTACGGCACAAATATGGTCGGCGGTGTGACGCCGGGTAAAGGCGGATCTAAACATCTAGACTTGCCGGTATTTGATACGGTCAAAGACTGCGTCCAGAAAACCGAAGCCAATGCATCAGTGATTTATGTGCCACCCCCGTTTGCCGCCGATGCTATTCTCGAAGCCATCGATGCGGAAATTCCGCTGATCGTCTGCATTACCGAAGGGATTCCAGTGTTGGATATGGTCAAAGTCAAACGGGCTTTGGAAAATTCCGGTACCCGATTAATTGGCCCGAACTGTCCGGGCGTGATCACGCCGGATGAATGTAAAATTGGCATTATGCCGGGTCATATTCATAAACGTGGCAAAGTCGGTATTGTTTCTCGTTCTGGCACCCTGACTTACGAAGCCGTGGCGCAAACCACGGCCGTTGGCTTTGGTCAATCAACCTGTATCGGTATTGGCGGTGATCCGGTTAACGGCACTAACTTTATTGATTGTTTGACCATGTTTATCGAAGACGATGAGACCGAAGCCATTATCATGATTGGTGAAATTGGTGGTTCTGCCGAAGAAGACGGTGCTGAATTGATCAAAGCATCGGGCACTAAAAAACCGGTTGTTGGATTTATCGCCGGTGTGACAGCGCCTCCGGGTCGCCGGATGGGGCATGCAGGTGCGATCATCGCCGGTGGCAAAGGCGGCGCCCAAGATAAAATTGAAGCCTTACGTCAAGCTGGGGTAAAAGTTGCGCAATCCCCAGCCACGTTGGGTACGACATTAGCCAGTATATATAACGGCTGATGATGGCCGGGCGCATGGCCGCGCTCGTTAGAATAAAAATAGTGTGTTTCATTTTCGGCGTTCGTTAAAAATGCGGACGCCGAAAATAGAAAGACGAAGGGGATAACAAGTGTTTTGAGTTAGAAATTCGGGGGAACGCCGATTTTTTATCAATACACGATCAGGGAGGATGCGTTTGAACGCGCATTAATGAAACGATGACGGATATGGATCCCAACACGTTTTTGTTTACCGGCAATCAGGTTTACATCGCCGAGATGTTTGAACGTTACCTCGATGATCCGGGCTCGGTCGATTACAGCTGGCAGGAATTTTTTTCCGAACTGGACGGCGAAGCTGCACTGTTGGATAAAGAAATCCAAGGCGCATCTTGGGCTCCGTCGGACCAAGGTGTGTTGGGCCAAGGATGTTTAGCGCCATTATCCGAACAAATGGCGCGGTCGGGTGAAACGCTGCCCGCAGGCTCGATCCCGCCCGGATATGTGCCTGCTGGCACACAGCAATTGGGGCTTGATAAAGTTAGGGAAGCCACCCTCGATTCGATCCGTGCCTTGATGTTAATTCGCTCGTATCGGGTGCGGGGTCATTTATTGGCTAAATTGGATCCGTTGGGATTAACCGAACCGGTTAATCATCCGGAATTGGACCCGGTGACTTACGGGTTCAAAGACCGCGACATGGACCGTGAGATTTTTATTAATTATGTGTTGGGCCTTGAAACGGCATCGATCCGGCAAATTATTAAAGTGCTCCAAGAAACCTATTGCTCGTCCATCGGTATTGAATTTATGCATATTCAAAGTCCCGATGAAAAATCATGGTTGCAGGAACGTATTGAACGCATCCATAACCAAACCAGCTTCACTGATCAGGGTAAAAAAGCCATTCTCAACCGGCTAATAGAAACCGAAGGGTTCGAACAATACCTAGATAAAAAATTCACAGGTATTAAACGTTTCGGTTTGGACGGTGGCGAAAGTCTGGTCCCCGCCATGGAGCAAATTTTTAAACGCGGCAGTCAATTGGGCGTTCAGGAAATTGTTTTAGGGATGGCCCACCGTGGACGATTAAACGTACTCGCCAATGTTATGGAAAAACCGTTTAAAGCGATTTTCCATGAATTTATGGGCGGGTCTTCGCGCCCGGACGATATTTTTGGATCAGGCGATGTGAAATACCATTTGGGATCATCATCGGACCGGGTGTTTGATGGTAAATCCATCCATTTATCATTAACCGCCAACCCTTCGCATTTAGAAGTGGTGAACACGGTTTGCTTAGGCAAAGTGCGCGCTAAACAAGTACAAAGAAATGATACGGAACGTGAAAAGGTGATGGCATTGTTGCTGCATGGCGATGCGGCTTTTTCTGGTCAAGGACTGGTTCCAGAAGCATTGGATTTATCGCACTTGATTGGTTATCAAACCGGCGGCACGATCCATATTATTATTAATAACCAAATCGGTTTTACCACGGCCCCGAAGTTTTCAAGATCATCACCTTATTGTTCGGATGTGGCAAAAACCGTGGCCGCCCCTATTTTCCATGTCAATGCAGATGATGTGGAATCGGTGGTGCATTGTGCGCGAATTGCTATGGAATACCGTCAGCGGTTCAAAAAAGACGTGGTCATTGATATGATTTGTTATCGTCGTCACGGCCATAACGAAGGCGATGAGCCGATGTTCACACAGCCGTTGATGTATAAAAAAATTGCATCTCATCCAACGACACGGGATATCTATGCGGCGAAGTTAATTCATCAAGGATTAATGACGCAGCAAGATGTCGACAATCAAAACCAAGCGTTTATGGACAATCTCGATAAATCGTATGAAGGGTCTCAGGACTACAAGTCCAACGAAGCCGATTGGTTGGACGGTGCGTGGTCTGGTATGTCAGTGGCCGCTGGTGGTGCCCGGCGCGGCGACACAGGGGTGTCACTTGAACGTCTGAAAGAAATCGGTGCGGTGTTATCGAAAGTGCCCGATAATATTAATATCCATAAAAAAATTATCCGCCAATTGGGTAATAAGAAAAAAATGATTGATGATGGCCATGGTATCGATTGGTCGACGGCTGAAGCCTTGGCCTTTGGTACGATGTTGGCCGAGGGCCACCCGGTACGGTTGTCGGGCCAAGACAGCGGCCGGGGCACGTTTTCCCAGCGTCATTCTGTTCTTGTCGACCAAAGTACTGAGGAGCGTTATATTCCGCTTAATAATTTACGTTTTGGCCAAGCCCCTTATGAAGTTATCGATAGCCCGTTATCGGAGGCCGGCGTGTTAGGGTTCGAGTACGGTTACAGTTTGGCCGAGCCACAAATGTTGATTTTATGGGAAGCCCAATTTGGTGATTTTGCCAACGGCGCACAAGTGGTCATTGATCAATTTGTCTCATCCGGTGAACATAAATGGCTGCGTATGTCGGGCTTGGTCATGTTGTTGCCGCACGGCTTCGAAGGCCAAGGCCCGGAACATTCTTCCGCTCGCCTAGAACGTTATTTGCAACTTTGTGCCGATGATAATATGCAAGTTTGTAACTGCACAACGCCTGCCAACTATTTCCATGTATTAAGACGTCAATTGCAACGTGATTTCCGCAAACCGCTGATTTTAATGACGCCAAAATCATTGTTGCGTCATAAACGTTGTGTATCATCGTTGGAAGATATGGCCGATGGATCGACATTCCACCGTGTGCTTTGGGATAGCGGTGATGTTTTGAGTGATAAAAAAATCAAGCGTGTCGTTTTATGTTCCGGCAAAGTCTATTATGATTTGTTGGAAGAACGCGAACAACAAAGCATAAAAGATGTCTATATTTTGCGTGTAGAACAACTGTTCCCGGTCCCACGTATAGCCTTAATCGATGAACTTGGCCGGTTCCCAAAAGCCGATGTTGTCTGGTGCCAAGAAGAACCACGAAATATGGGCAGTTGGTCGTTTATTCGTGAGCCTTTGGAAAGTGTGCTCGACGAATTGGGCCGGGTTGATGATAAAATCACTTATGCCGGACGTGTTGCGGCAGCGGCCCCAGCGACCGGGCTTCATAAAAAACATTTGGCTGAACAGCGTGAACTGGTTCATGCCGCATTGGGCATTACCGAGAAAAAATGATGCCGTATTTGTTGACTATAAATAATACAATAAATCAAAAGGATTGAAACATGGCTGTTGAGATTAAAGTGCCAACATTAGGCGAATCCGTTAGTGAAGCAACGGTATCCAAATGGTTCAAATTCGTTGGTGACAGTGTCGCTGTGGATGAGCCGATTGTTGAATTGGAAACCGATAAAGTAACTGTTGAAGTCAATGCTTCAAGCGCGGGTGCCATCCAAAGCATTAGCGCCGAAGAAGGTGCGGATGTGGCCGTTGGGGCATTATTAGGAACCATTGATGAAACGGCAGCGGGAACACCGGCTCCTGCTCCGGCTCCTGCTGCTCCTGCTCCTGCTCCTGCTCCTGCTGCGGATAAGGTGGCGCCGGCTGCCGCACCTGCTGCGGTCCCAGCGCCGGCTCCAGCACCTGCTGCGGCCCCGGTTTCTGTGATTGCGGGACCTGCAAAACCATTATCACCAGCGGTTCGAAAACTGGTTGATGAAAATGATCTTGATGCGGTTAAAATAACCGCCACAGGAAAAGACGGGCGAATCACTAAAGGTGATGTATTAGCCGCCATTCAATCGGGGTCGGCTAAAAAAACTGCTCCACAGGCCGCCCAAGCACCGCAGCAAGGCTTCCCAGTAGTTGATGGCTTACCCGCACGTCCTGATCACCCGTTAGAAGAACGTGTGCGCATGACGAAACTTAGAAAGCTGATTGCGACACGGCTTAAACAGGCACAAAACACGGCCGCTATGTTGACCACCTGGAACGAGGTCGATATGGGAGCGGCGATGGAATTACGCACTCAATACAAAGAAGGCTTTGAGAAAAAACATGGTGTTCGGCTTGGCTTTATGTCGTTTTTTGTGCGTGCTGCCTGTATCGCGCTTAAAGAATGGCCGGCCATTAATGCCGAAGTTTACGGTGACGAGCTGATTTATAAAAATTATTATAATATTGGCGTTGCTGTGGGTACGCCCCAAGGCTTAGTGGTGCCTGTCCTGAAAGACGCCGATCAAATGCGATTCTCCGATATCGAAGGTACTATTTCTGATTATGGTCGCCGCGCACGGGACGGCAAACTGAGTATGGACGATATGACCGGTGGATCATTTACGATTTCCAATGGGGGTGTTTTCGGATCATTGAATTCCATGCCGATCCTGAATGTACCGCAATCGGCTATATTGGGTATGCACACCATTCAAAAACGTCCGGTTGCTATTGGAGACGAAGTGGTCATCCGGCCAATGATGTATTTGGCACTGAGTTACGACCACCGTATTGTTGATGGCCGCGAAGCCGTTTCATTCTTGGTGCGCATGAAACAATGTATCGAAGACCCGCAGCGTATCATGCTCGACGTTTGATCAGACCCTATTATAAAGGATAAAAATTATGAGCGAACCCTATGACCTGATCATCATTGGTGGCGGGCCCGGCGGTTATGTCGGTGCCATTCGCGCTGCCCAATTGGGATTAAAAGTAGCCGTTGTTGAACAACGGGATACTTTGGGCGGAACGTGCCTGAATGTGGGCTGTATCCCATCAAAAGCCATGCTGCAATCATCCCACCATTATGCAGTGGCTAATGAAGAATTTGCTGCTCACGGTATTCAGGTGGGTAAATTAAAACTTGATTTAAAAACCATGTTGGCGCGAAAAGAAAAAGTGGTGGCTGATTTGACCCAAGGCATCGCGTTTCTGTTCAAGAAAAACAAAATCGATTACATCGTCGGTACGGGGAAAATTCTAGGCCCAGGTGTTGTCGAAGTCACAGGATCAGGCAAACCCGTAAAACAAACCCTTAAAACGGATGCCATTGTTATTGCAACGGGTTCGGACGTGGCACCATTGCCGGGTGTTGATATTGATGAGAAACAAATTGTCAGTTCCACCGGTGCTTTGTCATTAACAAAAGTGCCAAAACATTTGGTTGTTGTTGGTGCCGGCGTCATTGGTCTTGAACTCGGCTCTGTTTGGCGGCGTTTGGGGGCCGAGGTGACGGTTGTTGAATTTTTGGATGTGGCCTTGCCGGGTATGGACGGTGAAATTTCCAAAACCGCAGCACGTTCCTTGAAAAAACAAGGCATCAAATTCAAAATGAAAACCAAAGTGACCAAAGCTAAAAAAACAAAAACCGGCGTCACTTTGACTGTTGAGTCGCGGGACGGCGGTAAAGCCGATAGCATTAAAGCTGATGTCGTTTTAGTGGCCATTGGCAGGCGGCCTTATACGAACAAACTCGGCCTTGAAAAAGTCGGTGTTGAAATGGACACGCGCGGTTTTATTACGGTGGACGAAGACTACCAAACCAATATCGAAGGTATTTATGCCATTGGTGATGTCATCGGTGGAGCGATGTTGGCGCATAAAGCCGAAGAAGAAGGTGTCGCCGTTGCCGAAATTTTATCCGGGCAACTTGGCCATGTAGATTATGCGACAATCCCGGGTGTGGTTTATACCCATCCAGAAGTGGCATCTGTTGGCAAAACCGAAGAACAGTTAAAAGACGCAGGCATTGATTATAACGTCGGTAAATTTCCATTTTCAGCCAATTCACGGGCGCGCGCCAATGCCGATGCCGAGGGTTTTGTTAAAATCTTAGCCGACAAAACAACAGACGCCATATTGGGCTGCCATATCATTGGCCCCGAAGCCGGTGATTTGATCCAAGAAATCGTCGTTGCTATGGAACTGTCCGGATCAGCCGAAGATGTGGCACGGATTTGTCATGGTCATCCGGGATTATCCGAAGCCGTCAAAGAAGCTGCCCTTAGTGTTGGGGGCCGTGCTATCCATATTTAGGGTGCATATTTCTTTATGAATTTGGTAAATACCCCGGCTCGGTTGATTGTTTTGATGTGCGCTGCGGAAATACTCAGCATGATGGGATTTGCTGTATTTCCCGCATTGCTGCCGGGGTTTATGGATGAATGGCAACTGACGGCGACCGATGCCGGATGGATTAATGGCATTTTTTATGTCGGTTATTTGATCAGTGTTTTGGTGCTGGTGAGTTTAACCGACAGACGATCATCTAGGGACATTTATGTTGCATCGATGGTGTTGACCGTGCTTGCCAGTTTAGGTTTTGCCTATTTTGCGACAGGTTTTTGGACAGCAATGGTTTTTCGCACACTGGCGGGAATCGGTTTGGCTGGAACCTATATGCCTGGATTAAAATTATTAAATGACCGCCTGGATGTGATTGCGCCTGATAAAGATCATAGCCGGGGTATTGCGTTTTATACCTCCTCATTTGGTTTAGGTGCCGCGCTTTCTTATTATTTCTCGGGTGTTGTGTCTCAAAACGCCGGATGGCCTGTAGTTTTTTACCTATCTACCATCGGTTCTTTTGTCGCCGGTGTGTTGGTTGTAATTTTTATGCCGCGTGACCAAACAGCGACGCTGCAAAGGCCTGATACCCATTTATTAGATTTCAGACCTGTGCTTAGGTCGCGGCAAGTTATGGGGTATGTGATGGCTTATGCCGTGCATAATTTCGAACTATTTGCGTTCCGCTCGTGGATGGTTGTCTATCTGACCTATGTGGTCATGGCTGGATCGGGTCCGGGGATCTGGTTGGCGGCGACCAGTTGGGCGGCGATCAATAATATTATTGGGCTTCCGGCAAGTTTATTAGGCAACGAAGCTTCGCGCCGATATGGACGTAGGCGGGTGATCACTATTGTTATGATTTTTTCAGCCGTGATCTCTTTGTTATTGGGGGTGGTTGTTGATATGGATAGCCGGTTGGTGATTGTATTGATGATTTTGTATGCCGTGACGGTTCCGGGCGATTCGTCTTCAATTACCGCCGGTGCCATTGCCGCCGCCCCCAAAGGCTACCGCGGTCAAACCATGGCTGTACATTCATCCATCGGTTTTATCGGCTCTTTTGCAGGTCCTTTGGTGTTTGGCATGGCACTGGATTTGGGGGCGGGCTCCGGTGTTGGCGGAAATTCGGCCGCGTCGTGGATGGTGGCGTTTTCGTTCCTTGCCATCGTTGTTGTACTAAGCCCTTTGGCGTTGGTGGGTGTGAAAAATCAACGCCGGGACCGGGAATGAGCGCGAGGATGGGCATCCGCATATATTTCTGATAATTGTTCCCCATCAACATCGGTATAACGTTGTGTGCTGGACAGCGATGCATGTCCCAATAATTCCTGAATGGTACGTAAATCACCGCCTGCGCCCAACAAATGGGTGGCAAAACTGTGGCGCAAGGCATGCGGTGTAGCACTATCTGGCAGATTTAACACATGGCGCAGGTGGCGCATTTGCCGTTGTGCAACACCCGGATTTAATGGCCCGCCGCGGATGCCTAAAAATAATTGATGATGGTCAAGGATGGTAAAAGGACACACATCGATATAGTCATCAATGGCATTTAAAACGGCTTTTAAGACGGGCACAATGCGTTGTTTGTTGCCTTTTCCAGTGATGGTCATGGTCAGGCTTTGGCAATGCGGGTTGGATTGATTATCAGGAATATCATAGGGCCTTAGCGACAATGCTTCGCCAAGTCTAAGTCCGCCGCCATATAACAAAGCAAACAGCGCATAATCACGTTTTCCGACCCATGTTTCAGGATGATTGTCATAACAAGCCCCGAGCATTTCCAGACTTTCATCTATGGATAAAGGCCTTGGTATGGTTTTCCGCCGTTTGGGTGTGCGCAAACTGGTGATCGCTGTATTTTTGACATGATCATTGCGTTCTAAAAATTTAAAAAAGCTGCGCAAAGTCGATAGGTTTCTGGCGATCGATGACCGGGAAATATCATCGTTATTCCGGGCTGATAAAAAACTTCTAAAGTCCGCAGTTGTTAGATTCCTAAGATCATCGAACCCCGGTGGGTAACCAAGATGATGGGTTAAAAATTTAAAAAAAATTGATAAATCCAAACGGTAAGCTTCAACCGTGTTTGTGGCCCGGCGGCGTTCATGACGAAGCCAGTTTGCCCAATCATTAATGACCGATAAAATACGAGGTTCGGCATTAAATTTAATCATCGGGGTGGGGCTAATAGTCGGGATAATGACGCTTCGAGTACGCGTGCTAAAAAGCTTATGAGTTCAGTGCCTTGGCCGGGATGGAATGCATCCGTGCGGCTGCCGAGCATTAAAACCCATTCGGGTAAATCGTTGCCCGGACGCAGTCTGGCAAAAGCTGCGGACTGAACCAATGCCGATGCTTCGCCAAATAAAGCTTTATCAAAATCCGATAGTGAACGGCTTAAATGAATATGTTCATCGCTGTTCATGATCAAATCAATGGTACCATGATCTAAGTTCATCCATGTATTATCTTGGTGGCCGTGTAGGGTTGTGACGTTATTTTCAAGCCCCAAACAGACAACATCCACATCCAATAAAAACGGCAAATCATTGTTGATGATATGGATAAGTGCATCCAAGGTATTGGTCCCGATGGCCGCGAGTGTGGCCGCGTGGGTGCGGGTCTGTGTGGACATGTTCGAACGGCTGGTTTCGATAACCTCTAATGCACAATCGCGCATTTCTTCCATTTCTTCAGCCCGGCGTTCTAGTAAAAATCGTTGCATATCGACAATGCCATCCCCATGGTTCCGCTCGGGTGCTGACAGGCCGGCTAAAACTTGCGGGTGACGGGTAAAAAAATCTGAATGCTGTTGCAGATAATCAATAACGGCTGCTTCCATTAACGTTTTTTCATCGTCTGTGCTGATATCAATTTGGTTCATGAGGCCCTCAAATTAGCCATCATAACAACTGTAGATGGCGGAAAATGTTTATACGTTATGGTCCGCACAAAAAAGATTTGCGAATCGGTGCATTATAACAAAAAAACGCATCTCGCAAATGGATGGTTTTTTGTTGGCGGGAAAAGTCGTTATGGTAGGCCTATGACAAGACAAAATTTTGATGAAGCTCAAACCGTTTTTACGGCTGGTAATCGGGTTGCTGTGATGCTGCCGGTGCCGATGCTGGGGGCGCTGGATTATTTGGTGGGCCGGGATATGGTTGTGCGCGCGGGCGATTATGTCTGTGTTAATATGGCTGGGCGGGAACGCATTGGTATTGTCTGGGGACCGGGACTTGGTGATGTGGCCGCCGCTAAATTAAAACCGTTAATGTATGCCTTAGGCTGGGTGCCGCCGTTATTGCCGGAAAATAGAAAATTTATTGATTGGACAGCCCATTATACATTGGCCGCACCGGGGGCGGTTTTGAAAATGCTGCTGAGTACGTCGGGCGCTTTAGAAAAACCAAAACCGTTGATGGTTTATAAATTATCTGAAAACCCACCGCCTTGGCGAGCGACACCGCCGCGCACTAAAGTCGTTGATTATTTAAAAACAGGCACGCCCGCAACGCCTGTCCAGTTGGCTAAATTTGCGGGCGTCGGGGCAAGCGTCGTCCGTGGTCTAATTGATGCTGATGTATTGACCGGGATCAATGCCGATATTCAGCGCATGCCTTCCCCAGACTGGGGAAAATCCGGGCATGCATTGTCAAAAGCACAATCGGTGGCGGCTACGCGTTTTGTTGATATCATTGATGAGCAAAATTTCCATGTCACCTTATTAGAAGGCGTGCCGGGGTCTGGTAAAACCGAGGTCTATTTCGAAGGCATCGCCAAAGCCTTATCCAAAGGTCAGCAAGTTTTAGTTTTATTGCCGGAAATTGCGCTTGGTAGCCAATGGCGGCACCGCTTCAAAGACCGTTTTGGCGTCATGCCTGTGGACTGGCATTCGGGGCTAACCCCGGCAAAACGCCGGGATACATGGCGTGCTGTGGCTGCGGGCGTAGCATCGGTGGTGGTTGGCGCACGGTCGGCATTATTTTTACCCTTTGCAAAATTGGGTTTAATCGTTGTTGATGAAGAACACGACACATCATTTAAACAAGAAGAGGGCGTTTTTTATAATGCCCGCGATATGGCCGTGGTCCGTGCCCGGTTGGGGGGCTTTGCTGTGTTGTTGGCATCAGCCACGCCGTCCCTTGAAAGCCGGACAAACGTTTTAAATGGCCGCTACGAAGGTATGCAGTTGCCTGATCGCCATGGCGGGGCATCGTTGCCGGATATCGATGTCGTTGATATGGTCGAATCAGGACCGGGACCGGGGCAGTGGTTATCCAGCGTTTTACAAGGCTTGTTGACGGAAACTTTTGCCAAAGATGAACAGGCGTTATTATTTCTGAACCGCCGAGGGTATGCGCCATTAACATTGTGCCGAAAATGTGGACATCGGTTTCAATGCCCACGATGCAGCACATGGCTGGTCGAACATCATTTCCAAAGCCGCCTGCAATGCCATCATTGTGGATATTCAATAAAACGACCGGATAGTTGCCCGGAATGTGAAAGTAAAGACACATTAATGGCTTGTGGGCCGGGGGTTGAACGATTAGCCGAAGAAGCCAAGCGATTGTTTCCGGAAGCACGTATAACTATTGCCGATAGCGATCATGTTTCAACTCAGGCAGCGGCGGCGGAACTGGTTGAAAAAATGGAAAACCGCGATATTGATTTAGTGATCGGAACCCAGATGATCGCCAAAGGCTATCATTTCCCGTATTTAACCTTGGTTGGGGTTATTGATGCTGATTTGGGGTTGGCCGGTGGTGATTTGCGGGCTGCCGAGCGCACATTTCAAATGCTTTATCAGGTGGCCGGGCGGGCTGGACGATCGGAACGCCCGGGCCGGGTTATACTACAAAGTTATCTATCCGGTCATCCGGTGATCAAGGCTTTGGTATCCGGTGAACGAGAATCCTTTTTCGAGGAGGAAACGGCGGCTAGAAAAGACATGGGCATGCCGCCTTTTGGTCGCTTGGTCGCATTGATTGTGTCAGGCGTAGATGAAAATGCTGTGGACCAAATGGCTAGAGGGTTGGCCCGCACCGCACCCAGAATTGATGGCGTTGAAGTGTGGGGCCCGGCACCGGCACCGATACAAATGTTGCGCGGCCGCCACCGAAGGCGGTTATTGTTTAAAGCCAGACGGGATATATCGGTTCAGCCTATTATTCGGAAATGGATGGGGTTAGTAAAACGCAATAATGCAGTGCGTGTACAAGTCGATATCGACCCGATAAGTTTTATGTGAAGACGTTAAAACAAGCCTGTGATTGCAGTAAGGTTATGAAACGATCCGGGGACATTTGAAAAAAAAACATAAGATGAGTGAAAAACCCCTATAGGCCGGGTTGCAAGGCCGGATTGAGTATGGTACGACAAGCGCGCTTTCGAGGGAACCAATGTTGCGGGGATTTCGACGCACTGTATCGGGTCAAAATTGTTGTTAGTACATGTCTTGTATTTTCAGCAGTTAAAGCTTGAACAACAACGAATTTTAATAAGGTGTTCTCAGGTGTCATCAAATTTCATCGGTGTTTCCGGATTGTCGGGTCGTTATGGCACGGCATTGTTTGAATTAGCCGTCGCAGAAAAAAAACTCGATCAAGTCGCAGGTGATGTGCAGACATTAGCTGTGATGCTAGACGAAAGCGCTGATCTTGAACGTTTGGTCAAATCGCCGGTTATTTCCAGAGAAGAACAAGGGGCTGCTATCGATGCAGTGTTGGACGCTTCGAGTGTTGGCGGTATTGTTCGCCAATTTGCTGGCGTGGTTGCTGAAAACAGACGGCTTTTTGTGCTATCCGGCATGTTAAAAGCGTTTCAGGTATTGCTGGCAAACCACCGTGGTGAAGTGACGGCAGAAGTGGTTTCTGCTAAAAAACTAACCAAAGAACAACTTAAATCTATTGCCGGAAAATTAAAACAGTCAATGGGAACAAAAGTTGCCGTTGATGCCAAAGTCGATGCTGACTTATTGGGCGGAATGATCGTCAAAGTCGGCTCCAGAATGATCGATAGCTCGTTAAGATCAAGGTTACAAAGCCTTCGTCTTACCATGAAAGGGGTCCAGTGATGGAAATCCGTGCCGCGGAAATTTCCGCAATTCTTAAGAAACAAATTGCCGATTTTGGCAGTGAGGCCGAAGTCGCAGAAGTGGGACAAGTTTTATCCGTTGGTGATGGTATCGCCCGGGTTTATGGCTTGGATCAGGTTCAGGCCGGTGAAATGGTCGAATTTAACGGCGGCATTAAAGGCATGGCCTTAAACCTCGAAGCCGATAACGTCGGTGTCGTGATTTTTGGCGATGACCGCACCATCAAAGAAGGCGATACGGTTAAACGTACCGGTGACATCGTTGATGTGCCCGTGGGCAAAGGTTTGCTGGGGCGCGTTGTTGACGCCCTTGGTAATCCGATTGATGGCAAAGGCCCCATTGATAGCAGTGAACGTTCCATGGTCGAAGTTAAAGCGCCTGGTATTATCCCTAGGAAATCAGTGCATGAGCCCATGCAAACAGGACTGAAAGCTATTGATAGCTTGATCCCTATTGGCCGTGGACAACGTGAATTGGTGATTGGAGATCGTCAAACCGGTAAAACTGCTGTTATTTTGGATACGATTATCAATCAAAAATCGGTTAACGATAACACCGATGATGAAGCGAAAAAATTATACTGCATCTATGTGGCTGTTGGGCAAAAACGTTCTACTGTTGCTCAATTGGTGAAAACCCTCGAAGACTATGATGCCATGAAATATTCCATCGTTGTGGCGTCGACGGCATCCGAGCCGGCACCGTTGCAATTCTTGGCACCTTATACCGGCTGCACAATGGGTGAGTTTTTCCGTGATAACGGCATGCATGCTGTTATTTTTTATGATGATCTGTCGAAACAAGCCGTGGCTTACCGTCAAATGTCATTGTTGCTTCGTCGTCCTCCAGGGCGTGAAGCTTATCCCGGTGATGTGTTCTACCTGCACTCTCGTCTTCTTGAACGTTCGGCTAAAATGGGTGACGCTGCTGGAAACGGTTCATTGACAGCATTGCCTGTTATTGAAACCCAAGCCGGTGACGTTTCAGCATATATTCCAACGAATGTAATCTCGATTACCGATGGACAGATTTTCCTTGAAACGGAATTGTTCTTTAAAGGCATTCGTCCGGCTGTGAACGTTGGTTTGTCTGTATCACGTGTTGGTTCGGCTGCTCAAATCAAAGCCATGAAACAGGTTGCAGGTTCCATCAAATTGGAATTGGCTCAATACCGTGAAATGGCTGCTTTTGCACAGTTTGCTTCCGACCTTGATCCGGCGACGCAACAATTGTTGGCCCGTGGTGCACGTTTGACCGAAGTTCTCAAACAGCCGCAATATTCACCGCTTCCTGTTGAAGAACAAGTGGTTGTGATTTTTGCTGGTGTGAACGGATATCTGGACGGCATTGCGGTCAAAGATGTGACGCGTTTCGAAGCGCAGTACATCGGTGAAATTCGCGCTAAAGGCCAAGACATTCTGCAAGCCATTCGCGATGAACAAAAATTATCTGATGAAACTGATGCTAAATTAAAAGCTTTCCTTGATGGTTTCACTAAATCGTTTGCTTGATTATTTGCTAACAGAAAACGGAACTTTGAGGATTTAATCCATGCCGAATTTGAAGGATCTAAAAGTCCGGATCAATAGCGTCAAGTCAACGCAGAAAATTACGTCAGCCATGAAAATGGTGGCCGCTGCGAAACTGCGTCGGGCACAAGAAAATGCCGAAGCCGCGCGTCCTTATGCAGAACGTATGGAAAACGTGGTGGCGGCTGTGGCTGCTTCTACTAAAAGCGGAAGCGGCGCACCAAAAATGTTGTCTGGTGATGGCAAAGACGATGTGCATATGCTTGTTGTTTGTACATCTGATCGAGGTTTGTGCGGTGGATTTAACGGATCTATCGTGCGTCATGTGCGCAAATTATCGATCCAATTAGAAGCCCAAGGCAAACAAGTTAAATTGTTGTTTGTTGGCCGCAAAGGGCACGATGTTTTAAAGCGCGAATTTGCTGATAAAACGGTCGAAGCAATCACAGGTATTGGCCGCAAAAACGTTGAATATGCTGAAACGGCTGCCGTTGCGGAAAATATTTCAAAACGTTTTGATGACGGTGAATTTGATGTTTGCACCATTGTATTTAACCGTTTTCAATCGGCGATGACACAAATTGTCACGACGCAACAACTGATCCCGTTCAGTCAGGGTGATAATGAAACGACACAGGCAGATAACACTGATCAGAGCGACGATAGTGTATATATTTTTGAGCCTGAAGAACAAGAAATTTTAACAGACCTGCTGCCAAAGAATTTAAGCATTCAGGTCTTCCAAGCCTTGTTGGAAAATGCAGCTTCCGAACACGGAGCCCGCATGACCGCAATGGATAGCGCCACCAGAAATGCTGGCGATATGATCGATGGGTTGACGTTAACTTATAACAGAACGCGTCAGGCCTTTATTACCAAGGAGCTGATTGAAATCATCTCCGGCGCGGAAGCGCTTTAGGACTAAACCAAAATATTAATACGCTGAAAAGCGTCAGGAGCACCAAGTATGGCTAAACAAAGTGTAGGAACCGTTACTCAAGTTATGGGCGCGGTCGTGGACATTCAGTTCCAAGGGGAACTCCCAAATATTCTGAATGCGCTGCATCTTGATAATAACGGCAAACTTCTTGTTTTGGAGGTGGCCCAGCATCTGGGTGAAAAATCCGTACGGACAATTGCCATGGATTCCACCGAAGGGCTGCAGCGCGGTATCGAGGTCAAAGATACAGGGGAGCCGATTAGCGTTCCTGTTGGTCCTGAATGTTTGGGCCGGATTATGAATGTTATTGGCGATCCCATTGATGAACGTGGTCCTATCGGCAATAAACAGACCGCGCCGATCCATGCTCAGGCTCCAGAATTTGTTGACCAAGCTGTGGATACAGAAGTTTTAACCACCGGTATTAAAGTCGTTGATTTGATCGCGCCTTATGCCAAAGGTGGTAAAATCGGATTGTTTGGTGGTGCCGGTGTTGGTAAAACTGTGTTGATTATGGAATTAATCAATAACGTTGCCAAAGGCCACGGTGGTTATTCGGTGTTTGCCGGTGTCGGCGAACGGACCCGTGAAGGCAATGACCTTTACCACGAAATGATCGAGTCTGGCGTTATCAATTTAGAAGACCCATCCAAATCAAAAGCCGCTTTGGTTTACGGTCAAATGAATGAACCTCCGGGAGCGCGTGCCCGTGTTGCATTGACCGGTTTGACCCAGGCCGAATATTTCCGTGATAAAGAAGGCCAAGACGTCTTGTTCTTTGTTGATAATATTTTCCGCTTTACCCAAGCGGGATCCGAAGTGTCCGCATTGTTGGGCCGTATTCCGTCCGCTGTGGGCTATCAGCCGACATTGGCGACCGATATGGGCACCATGCAGGAACGTATTACGTCGACGAACAAAGGTTCAATTACATCGGTACAAGCCATTTATGTTCCCGCCGATGATTTGACCGATCCGGCGCCTGCAACATCTTTTGCCCACCTTGATGCCACCACTGTGTTGTCACGTCAAATTGCTGAATTAGGTATTTATCCTGCTGTGGATCCGTTGGATTCAACCTCGCGTGTTCTTGATCCACGCGTCATTGGCGACGAGCATTACCGTGTCGCCACCAGCGTTCAACAAGTGCTGCAAACGTACAAATCGTTGCAAGACATCATTGCAATTTTGGGGATGGATGAATTATCCGAAGAAGATAAATTGACTGTGTCTCGTGCACGGAAAATGCAACGTTTCCTTAGCCAGCCATTCCATGTTGCTGAAATTTTCACAGGCTCACCGGGGGTTCTGGTCTCCCTCGAAGACACCATCAAAGGATTTAGTGGTATTTTGGCCGGAGATTACGATCATCTTCCCGAAGCCGCTTTTTATATGGTTGGCACCATTGAAGACGTTATCGAAAAAGCTAAAAAATTGGCTGCTTCTGCAGCGTAATCAAGTCAATGGGATCATGTGGCTGGATGTTTATTATGCACCACATAATTCCCTGTTAACGAGGACAATATGGCTGAAACCACATTATTCGAACTGGTCTCTCCCGAGCGGTTAATTAAATCAGAACTTGTTGAAATGGTTGTGGTTCCCGCTGTTGAAGGGGACGTTGGTATATTACCGGGGCATTCAAAACTGATCGCGACTGTTCGTGCCGGGTTGGTTGATATTCATGAAAATGGTTCCGTTCGTGATCAGTATTTTGTTGGTGCTGGTTTTGTTGAAGTCTCGCCGGAACGCTGTACTGTGCTGACAGAAGACGCCGTTCATTTGGACGATCTTCATCGGACAGAAGTCGAAAATAAGTTAATGGCCGCTCAAGAAAAACTGGATACAGCCACTGAAGATGAAATAGAAGATGCCCACAAACATTTAAATTTTGTCGAAGAAATGATGGCCGCTGTTGACTATATTGAACGCAAACGCACTTAATAGCCTAATAATTTATAATTTTGCAAAACCCTTTGTGAAAACACAAAGGGTTTTTTTATGGAAGCTGACAAAGATAAAAAATTAAAAGATACCGTTAGCCTGTTGAATGGCACGGATATAATTGGTGATGCGAGCGATTAGAGTGTCTGTAATGTCGTCAACTTCGGGCATGTTGCCAAATTCCCAATGGTGGGCTTGAACCCCTTGTTTAGCGGCTCTGTAAAAAGACCCGTTGGGATGATGACCCGGAAAATAAATCTGTTGAATAAACGTCGGTCCACTCACCGTTCCTGATGCATTTTTACCATGGCATGCTGCGCAATAAACATTATAGGCCATTTTCCCAAGCCGTAACTGCGGGGACATTTTAGGCAATTTAATGTCTTTTTGGTCAATGTGGCTGACGCCGCCTTCGCCGTCTGCACGGCTGGTGGCGGTGCCCAAAACAAATAATGATAGGGCAATGACGGATAGGGTAAATAATTTTTTGAAATGCATTGAGTTGATGCCTCTTGTTAACCAGTTAGTGAAAATAGAATTTTTCATGAATAGTAAATTAACGGCGATTGGATTTACGGGTTTTATGGCTTGGTTTCCACGCCACCCCTGTTGTCTCGCCGGATAAAGCATTGGCCGACATGCCGGGACGATCTAGTCCCAATTGATGGACTTCTAACAATCTAATTTGGTCGCGTAGTCTAGCGGCTTCTTCGAATTCCAGATCTGCCGCCGCCACTTGCATTTGTTGGTTCATGTCGGCAATAGTTGTCTGTAAATTATCACCGATTTGGCCGGGTTTTGTTTTGCCTTTTCTTGACTCTTTTCCGGATGATGCATCTTTTCCGGATAAGCTTTCGATAATATCACTAATGTCTTTTTTAACACTTTGCGGAGTGATGCCGTGGGCTTCGTTATGGGTTTGTTGCCGTACCCGGCGTCTGGATGTTTCATTGATGGCATAATCAAGACTTTTGGTCATTTTATCGGCATAGAGTAAGACCCGACCCTCGATGTTACGCGCGGCTCGGCCAATGGTTTGAATAAGGGACCGTTTGGATCTTAAAAAGCCTTCTTTGTCCGCATCCAAAATAGCGACGAGCGCACATTCCGGAATATCGAGGCCTTCTCTTAATAAATTAATACCGATCAAAACATCGAATGTGCCAAGGCGAAGGTCGCGAATAATTTCGATGCGTTCAAGAGTTTCAATATCTGAATGCATATAGCGAACACGGACGCCGTGTTCATGAAAATAATCGGTTAAATCTTCGGCCATTTTTTTGGTTAATGTGGTGACAAGGGTGCGAAAATTTTTCGATGCCATATCTTTAACTTCGGATAACAAATCATCGACTTGGGTTTCAACGGGACGAATAATACATTCTGGATCGATTAAACCTGTGGGTCGTACGACCTGCTCAATAAACACGCCGCCGGTTTGTTCCAATTCCCAATCACCAGGTGTTGCCGATACAAATATTGTATCGGGTCGCATTTGTTGCCATTCTTCAAATTTCAAAGGCCGGTTATCAACACATGATGGCAGACGGAAACCAAATTGAGCTAACGTCGATTTGCGGCTAAAATCACCTTTATACATGCCATTGATTTGCGAAACACCAACATGGCTTTCATCAACAACTAACAATGCGTTTGCGGGTAAATATTCAAATAATGTCGGTGGCGGTTCACCGGGGTTGCGCCCTGTCAGGTAGCGTGAATAATTTTCGATGCCTGAACAAAAACCAGTTGATTCTAACATTTCTAAATCAAACATAGTGCGTTCACGTAACCGCTGGGCTTCTAATAGTTTGTGTTCTTTTTCCATCTGTTTGACGGTGGTTTGCATTTCTTTTTTAATCGATGGTAATGCTTGTAAAATCGTTGGCCTAGGCGTCACGTAATGTGAATTAGGATAAATGGTTATGTCATCAACTTGGCCTAGTTTTTCACCCGTCAACGGGTCAATTTCCCAAATAGTTTCTATTTCTTCGCCAAACAAAGATAGTCGCCAAGCGCGGTCTTCTTGGTGGCTGGGAAAGAGTTCAATAACATCACCGCGTGCACGGAATGAGCCACGGGTGAATGCCGTATCGTTACGCCTGTATTGTAATTCAACAAATTTTCTTAAAATGACACTCCGGTCGATGGCCATGCCGGTGCGCAACGTAACCACCATTTTGGCATAGGTCTCAACCGCACCAATACCATACAGACAAGACACAGAGGCGACAATAATGACATCCGGTCTTTCCAATAAGGACCGAGTGGCCGAATGCCGCATACGGTCTATTTGTTCATTGATGGATGCGTCTTTTTCAATAAAGGTATCGGTGCGCGGAACATAGGCTTCGGGTTGGTAATAATCATAATAAGAAACAAAATATTCAACGGCATTGTTGGGGAAAAAATCTCTCATTTCTCCATAAAGCTGGGCGGCAAGGGTTTTGTTGGGAGCTAAAACCAATGTCGGGCGTTGTAGTTGTTCGATAACGTGGGCAACGGTGAAAGTTTTCCCTGATCCAGTGACGCCTAATAAAACTTGATCGCGTTCGCCTGATTTCAAACCATTGACCAATGACTTTATGGCTTTAGGTTGGTCGCCGGCAGGCTGAAACGGGGACGATATTTGAAATGGAATACCGTCGGCAATACCAGGTCTGTAAGACTTTGAAAGGGCGGGTGTAATGTTCATCGTACATATATACGTGGTGACAGCCGATGAAGGAAGAAAGGAATTGATAATTTTTTATTGCGTGTAGGAAAACCGGGGCGTACTGTCAGGAAATCAGAATGAATTTTAATGTTTTGGACTTTTTTAGCCAACATTTTTTACCAACTTAATGGAAAACAACAATGTCATATCTTGCCGAGCGTTTAGACGCGATCCAACCCAGTGCAACAATTGCTGTTTCACAAAAAGCTCGTGAACTTAAAGCCTCCGGTAAGGACGTGATTGGATTGGGTGCTGGGGAACCTGATTTTGATACGCCTGGGCACATTATCGAAGCGGCTAAAAAAGCTCTGGATGACGGAATGACCCGCTATACACCGGTTAACGGGATTCCGGAATTACAGGATGCCATCATCAAAAAATTCAAACGCGACAATGACTTGAATTATACAGAAAACCAGATCCATGTTAGTTGCGGCGGTAAACCCGTTATCTTTAATGCGATGATGGCGACGGTAAATCCTGGCGATGAAGTGATTATCCCGGCTCCTTATTGGGTGAGCTATCCGGATATTGTTTTGTTTTTTGGTGGGGCGCCTAAAATGGTTGATTGCCCGGCTGAAAATGGATTTCGAATGACACCTGAACAACTGGATGCGGCGATCACGCCTAAAACAAAATGGGTCATGCTGAATTCACCATCTAATCCAACAGGGGCGGGGTACAGCAAACAAGATTTACACGGTTTGGCCGAGGTTTTATTGCGCCATCCGCATGTGTTGATTTTTACCGATGATATTTATGAACACTTGGTTTATGACGATTTTAAATTCAACACCATCGCCCAAGTTGAGCCTAAATTATATGACCGAACTTTGACCATGAACGGTATGTCAAAAGCCTATTGTATGACCGGGTGGCGCGTTGGGTTTGCTGGCGGCCCTGTTGATTTGATCAAAGCCATGACCAAAGTGCAATCACAAAGCATTTCCCATACCGCAGCCGTTAGTCAGGCCGCGTCGGTGGCTGCATTAAATGGGCCGCATGATTTTATCGCAAAACATAATAAAGTGTTTGTTGAGCGTCGTGACTTGGTCGTCAGCATGATTAATCAGGCACAAGGATTAAACTGTCCGACACCAGATGGTGCATTTTATGTCTACCCAAGCTGTGCCGGATTAATCGGTAAAAAAACGCCAAGTGGCAAAGAAATAAAAACCGACGAAGATTTTGTCACTTATATGCTGGAACATGTTGGGGTGGCCGCCGTCCACGGTGAAGCTTTTGGTTTGTCGCCGCATTTCCGTATTTCCTACGCAACGTCCAATGAATTATTAGAAGACGCATGCCAACGTATTCAGCGGGCTTGTGCCGAACTCAGTTAACGGTACATTCTGTTTGACTCGATAGAAACGCCAAGTGTGCTCATCAGCCCTTGGCGTTTTTTCTTGGCAATTGATCTAATAAGCGTACACTTTCTAAGTGCCTGTACCCGAACGGCCAAAATGCAAATGAATGACTTTTCATGTACCGGCTAACGGCAACCCAGATTTGATTGCCTGCATGATTTTGTTGAGAAAAATTAAGCAAATTATGATTTGTCCGGGGAGGGATCCATGTCTAAAGACCAAAATCACCACCATCGCGTTGCGGCCATTGTCGGCCCGTATTTAAGCGGTAAAACATCACTTCTTGAAAGTATGCTGTATAAAGCCGGGGCGATTAAACGCAAAGGCGATGTAAAAAACGCTAATATGGTTGGCGATAATTCACCTGAAGCCAAAGCCAGGCAAATGAGTACGGAAGTGAATATTGCGACTTTTGATTATTTAGGCGACAGTTGGACAGTGTTGGATTGTCCGGGGTCGGCTGAACTCGCCCAAGAAACAAAAAATGCTTTGATGGTGGCTGACATCGCCATCGTTGTTGCCGAGGCCGATACGGAAAAAGTTCAAACCTTGGAGCCGTTGCTGAAATTTATCGATCAACATAATATTCCGCATTTGCTGTTTATTAATAAAATCGAAAATGCTCACACTGGGGTGCGCTCGACATTAAACGCGTTGCAAAACTTTTCATCCCATCCTTTGGTGTTGCGTGAAATCCCCATTCGCAAGGATGGTGTTGTGACCGGACATGTGGACCTTGTCAGTGAACGGGCATTTCAATGGAACGAAGGAAAACCATCAAGTTTAATTCAAATGCCGAAAACAAGTTTGGACCAAGAACTATCTGAACGGAATGAGATGTTAGAAAGCCTAGCAGATTTTAATGATGAACTGTTAGAAGAGCTACTAGAAGACATCAACCCCACAACAGAAGAAATTTTTGAAAATATTATACGGGACGTAAAAGATAATTTAATCGTCCCGGTTTTTTTTGGATCCAGCGAACATGATTTTGCCATCACTCGGGTGTTAAAAACATTGCGGCATGACTGCCCGGACGTTGATTTGGTGAGAAAACGTCTGCAAATAAAAACTTCTGATGGATTGATTTGTCAGATTTTTAAAACGGTCCACGCCGGTCACGCAGGCCGGGTGTCCATGGCGAGAGTCATATCTGGAACAGTTAATGATGGTATGGATTTAAACGGTCAACGCATTAGCGGACTGTATAAAATGTTTGGGCAAAAATTTAATAAATGTAAAACTGCCACCGTTGGTGACATTCTCGCTTTGGGGCGTATCAATGACATTGATACCGGTGATGTAATGGCAACTGTTGATGGCGTTCAATCAAATTGGATTGATGGTGTTGCGCCGCTATATTCTTTGGCCATTCAAATAAAAAACCCAGCTGATGAAGTTAAACTGATGGGGGCATTGAACAAATTGGTGGACGAAGACCCGTCGTTGCAGTTTGAAAACGTGGCGGAAACGGGTGAATTGATTATATATGGTCAAGGCGAAATGCATCTACTGATTGCCATCGATAAACTGCTGTCCCGGTTTTCTGTTGAAGTCACTAGTAGCGAACCGAAAACAGCTTATAAAGAAACAATTCAGAAAACCACGTCCATCCATGCCAGACACAAAAAACAAAGCGGTGGCCACGGCGAATTTGGTGATGTGCATCTTGAAATAAAACCGTTGCCGCGTGGATCGGGGTATCAATTTTCTGATCAAATAACAGGCGGTGTGGTTCCGAAAAAATATATTCCCGCCGTTGAAGCCGGTGTGTTAGAAGCTTTGCGAAAAGGGCCGCTGGGACACCCGGTCATTGATTTGAGCGTGACTTTAACAGATGGCCAACATCATAACGTCGATAGTTCTGAAATGGCTTTCAGAAAAGCCGCCGGGCAAGCCATGCGTGAAGGATTGGTTGACTGTGCACCGGTTTTATTAGAGCCGATTAATTCTGTAGATATTTCGTTGCCACGGGAATATTCATCAAAAGTGCAACGCCTTATCAGCGCCCGGCGTGGACAGATTTTGGGTTTCGACGGAAAACACAATTGGGATGGTTGGGATGTTGTCCGTGTCCATATCCCGCAATCGGAAATGCATGATTTGATCATTGAGTTAAGGTCAATGACTTTGGGGGTTGGCACATTTATCAGCCAGTTTGATCATCTTCAGGAACGCAGAAATTAAAAAAACGCACCCACCAAGTAACAAAGCCAACTTGATGGGTGCTATTAAAATTACTGTGAATACTAATTATGGCGCGGTGATCGAAGCTTCCGCGATTTTAGTCGGGGCTTTAGCATCGGTGGTTTCGTAAATAAGCGACAGTTTTCCACCAGATAACGTGATGCCATCGGGAACCCGTAACGGCATTTCTATTTGACGTGCAACATTTGGCGTGTAAACGGCTAGCCGTTGAATTTGCCCGACAACGACTTGGTCACCACCGTTTTTCGGTTTCAAACGGATTGTTAAATCACCAAAAACAGAGCGGTTACCTTGGCGGTTGATGTTGAATTTCAAACGTTGCAATTTGTCACTGGGGTAGGCTGCCGTGACTTTAAGCTCTGACAAAGTCGAGGTCATTTCAACTTTTCCCTGACGAACAATTATTGGGATTGTGATACCAAAAATTGGAATTAATTTAATCTGAACATCGGTTTGAGCCGCCGTTTGTTCGATGCTTTGGCCTGCGTCACTGGGCAAAGCACGCATGAATAAATGCGATCTGTATTCACCATCTTTTAAATTTTTTGGTTTTCGCAGAAGTAATCGGATGGCTTGTGATGCACCCGGTTGCAATGTCACTTGGCGCGGTGAAAAACGGAAAAGTTTTTCAGCAAATAGTTGACCTTCTTGCGGACGGCTGATCTCGCTCATACTTCCGTCTTTTGCCATTTTCATATTGACGACACTAATGCGGAACGTAGCAGTTGATGACCCTTTGTTAGCAATAGATAATTGCGCGGAACGGGCGCGGCCTTCGAATACAACACGGGTTGGCGCGACAATTAAATCACCTGCGCTTTGTGCGAATGCTTTGCTGATGCCAAAGTTTAAAGATAGCACTATGCCCAAAGCCAAGACGCCTAAAGTCAAACGCGTATAAATTTTTGTAGGATGTTTTTTTTGCATGAAGTAAGCGCCCCCGGTAAGATCTGTTCGACAGTTTTATTAGTAAAACCGTATTATATTGATGAACTTAATTGTATGAAATAGTGATGTTGATGAACGGGCTGCTAATAATCAAAGGTAAGGTCTCCGCGAGTACAGTATTGCCCGTTGCTGTTTCCGTTGTCGATGTTTGATTGGCTGTGTCCTGGCTGTTTAGATTGATGACCGATTGATCGATGGTTGCGGTATCACTGTTGTTTTCAGCAGTCGCATCTTGGGTGAGTGGCTCAGGTTGTGATGTGTTGGTCTCGTTACTGCCAGCGGCTGTTTGTAAATTAAATTCTGCTTGGCCTTGTGAATTCAAAGCAGGCGTGACGCTGCCGGTGTTGGCAAAAATGTTTAAATCAATTGTTTTGCCGCCAAAACTGATGCTGGAGTTTTGCGGTAATGATACGGCAACGGCCTGATTGGGCGCGCCGCTAATGCGGAACGGTGTTTGTGACGGCTGGTTGCTAATAATCAGGCCGTTATTGCGATCAGACGTAATGCTTAAAACGATGGAAATAGGAGCCGTCGAACTGGCTTGAGCAACAGCGTCGGTGACGGTGACGGTGACCGCACCTGTTGCGACAGCAGCAATGGCTACGACCGGGATCACAGCAAAAATGGTTGCTGCCATTCCAATCACCAGTTTTTTTGAAAACCGACTGAAATGGTTGTGTTGTGTATTATTGTCCATTGTATTTAACATCGATTTGTCCGAAATAATTTGATAAAATCAAATCACTTACTACAGTTTATAGTGTTTAAAAAAAACTATACCTTATTAAGATGAGCTGCGCTAGCCTTCAGTAAAACACGCTTCGCCGGGTATCCGACGAAGCGTGTAATTATTCCTAAGCTCAATAAAAACTTAGTTATAGTTGGCTGTCACGGACAAGTTGCCTGTGTAAGATCCAGCCGTTTGGTTGGCGCCAACAGCCAAAGATCCGCCAACATAAAACACCAATGATCCAGCGCTTAAAGCAGGCGAGCCACCAGCACTATTCGATGTTGTTAAAGTCATCGCCGTGCCCGTACCGGTCACTGATACAGTCGTTGGGATTGTTAAAGAAAGCGCAGAGTTGGATGCACCTGTTACAGTAAACTTACTGGCGGTACCTGTGCTGCCGGCCAATGAGGATACACCGCCTGTTGAGCCGAGTGTGCCTGCGGCATCAGCCGTCACTGTAATCGCCCCCGCCGTTCCAGATGGAGCGATTGACCCGAATTCCATGGACGCATCGGAGGTGATCGCAATCGGAGCCGTTACGGTAACGTTGGTGGCTGACGTTGCTGTGACTTGTGCGCTTGCTGTGTTGGCGGCAAATGTTGCGGCAATAGCAACAGCTGCAAAACTTACAAAGTGTTTAATGGAGTTTGTCATGAAGGCTCTCTACTTTCTTTCTGTTTGTTATCTCAGTTATGAAATTTGTTATCTAAGTTATGAAATTATCTCAAAACTTATTTATCTTCTGATTAACGTGGTTTTAAAGGACCAGACTGACAGGCGCCTTACAGTTCGAAATAAAATTATAGCCATTTGACTATGGATCGATGATCGGGGTATCAAGCATGGTTAACACAAGAAAAAGACATCGTTTCAAGCAAAGAAATTGCTTAAAACCTGATCGGTATTATTTACCTTATCGGTGTTTAATTATCAGTTAATGAGTATCTTTTTATTGGTTAAACTAATCGCATGTTTGCTGAGCTTGTAAGTTGTAACGATCTGAAATTTATTATTAATAATGTTTGTTGTGTATGATTAACTTTTTTAAAATTTGCTGTAGGATGCGTTGCTTAAATGTAATGTTTGGCAGATTTCGTTTAAATATTACAATCTTAGCGCTAATTAATTTCATCCTTATTGTTTTGTTACTATCGTCATCACTCACGGTTCATGCCGCACCAAAAAAATCAGATATAACATCAGTAGTTTCTGCCAAGGCGGAATTAAAACGTGTCTCTGTAGATCCCATAAAAAGCCAAACTCGCCTTATTTCCGAAGACGAGTTGCTCATATTGCAAATGGAAATGACAGGCTTTCTATTGATTGATGCAATGCCGGGTTACCCTAATCAAGGCAGCGTATTATTGCCATTACAAGATGTCACAGAATCCCTTGATTTTGCTATTACTTCAGACCCTGATGCAGGTCGGGCCGGGGGCTGGTTTTTAAGTGAAAATAGACTGTTTTCTTTGGACATTGGACGCAGTGAAGCAATTTATGACGGACGCACCGAAAAATTTCCACCAGAAATGGCGCGTGTTATTGATGGGGATATTTTTGTTGATGCCAGATTAATTGCACAATGGTTCCCTGTTGATATCCGGTTTGACTTATCAAATTTATTGGTTGAAATCGACTCACGGGAACCATTGCCTATTGAACAAAAACTTGAACGCAATCAACGCCGAAAAAAAGCGTTGGCACAAAAAACCAGCAGAGAGGGGAAAATACCGAAAGTGCCGGTGCCTTATGAATATATATCGTGGCCGGTGACTGATACATCTTTGGAATTTAATTTCGATAAAAGTGACACAGGCTCAACCAAAGGAATAGTGCAAAATACCCATTCAACATTTGATGTTGGAAAATTAAACGCTGATTTATTTTTAGTCAGCACCGATAGTAAACAGTTTTCACAAGCCAGATTGAAATTGGGACGCAAAGATGTCAGCGGCAATTTATTAGGGTTTTTAAAAGCTTCGGAATATGAAGTTGGTGATATTTCGACCCCGCAAATGGCGTTAGTTTCGTCAACGGAAATTGGGCGCGGGGCGATGGTTTCAAATATTCCGATTAATGCACCTACGGAATTTGGCCGAATAACTTTACAAGGAGACTTGCCTGTAGGCTGGGAAGTCGAATTATACCGGAATGAAGTTTTGCTGGATTTTAGAGAATCACAAACCAATGGCCGTTATGTGTTCGAAGACACGCCGTTATTATTTGGCGTCAATGTTATTAGACTGGCTTTTTATGGACCACAAGGCCAAACCCGCAATGAAGTCAAACAAATACGCGTCGGTGCCGATCAGGTTAAACCGGGTAAAAGTCGTTACCGTGTGGCTTTCAACCAACAAGAACGGCAACTGTTGCTGGGTAATATTGACGAACCTTCGGATACCGAATTACAAGGTAAAAGCCGATTAATGGGTGAATACACCTACGGATTATCGCGGGAATTGGCGATTGGCAGCAGTTTCATTAGTTTGCCTTTTTCAGGCGGGCGGCGAAATTATGTGGGCGTGTTGGCGACCGCTGTACTCGGAAACTACTATGTGCGGGCGGATATAAGCCGTGATGTGTCGCGGGGGTGGGCCGGACGAATATCTGGGCAAACAGCGATCATGGGCGTCAGCATCAATGCGGAATATACGGCATTAAGAAATTTTTCTAGTGAACAATTTTCCGATACAGATACGCCGACTAAAAATATCGCCGAAGCCCGGCTAGACGGTGTTGTTAAATTAGGCGGTATAGCCCACGTCCCGGTATCCTTAAAAGGGGTGCGTACCATAAAAGAAGGTGGGGATCAGGTAACGGAGTTGACCAACCGAATTTCTGGCGCCTTTGGACCGGCATCGTTTTCCAATACTTTAAATTGGAGCCGGACCATTAGTGACGATACGCGAACCACGGCTTTGTCGGGCAATATTCTATTGGGTGGGCGCATTGGAAAATTTAAAGTGCGGGGGCAATTGGGCTATAACATTGACCCAATGACAGAATTGTCGACCACATCGTTGACGGCGGATTGGAATTTGACCAAAACCATCACCGCCAGTACAGCTGTTGCCATAGAATTAACCGAAGATAAATTAAAAACTTATAGCGTTGGATTGACGTCATCGTTTGATTTAGCCGCTGTTGGTTTAGATATGGATTATACCAGCGATAACGATATAAGTGGGCGTTTGACGATGTCATTTTCAACCAACCGCGATCGGCAATCCGGCGAATTTTATATCCAATCAACAAAATTGGCCAACGCCGGGACGGTCACCAGTCGGGTGTTTCTGGATAATAATTTCAATGGCCGATTTGATGATGGCGATGAGCCGTTAAAAAACGTTAGTTTTATGGTCAATAGATCAGAAACCCGAGCTGCGACAAACGCCAATGGACAGGCTATTTTAACCGGGCTTGATACCTATAATCCGATTAAAGTTTCAGTAGCAACAGGATCCCTCGAAGATCCGTTTTGGGTGGCGACACCCGAAGCCGTTTCTATTACGCTTCGCCCCGGCGCATCGGTCAATATTGATTTTCCAGTCGTTAGCACCGGTGAAATTGATGGCACAGTTTATAAACGTGATGGCGAATGGGCGGGGGAAGTTGCCGATGTGATGTTGCAACTCGTCGATGATAAAGGTGACGTCAAACGCGAGACTCAAACCTCATTTGATGGCTTTTATCTTTTTGATTTTGTCGTCCCTGGAACTTATTTTTTGCGTGTTGATCCGGATCAGGTGGTGCGGTTGAAACTCGACGCGCCGCCGCCAAAAAAAGTCGTTATTGATGGCAATGGGACGATTATAAATGGCGAAGACATTGTCTTGGAAAAAACCGCTTCTGAAAAATCTTATCGATTGTTATTAAGCGTTTTCGCCACAAAACAAGCCGCATTTCAAGCGTGGGAAAAATTACAGGCGAAACTTTCCAAGCCGTTGAAAGGGTTGCGGCCGATGATTGATGCCGATACGAAGGCGGTCGTCAATGGCAAAGATAAAACCGTTTATCGGTTGTTTGCCGGGCCCTTATCATCTAGAAAACAAGGCACAGAGCTTTGTCTAAGCGTGCGCGACGCGGAAGACGAAGGGTGGTGTAACCCACTGCAAGTTCAAAGGCGGTAAGGCCAAGACATTAGGTTAAAGAATATCATGAAATTTTCCATTATTCCGGTTACCCCGTTTCAGCAAAATTCAACCCTTGTTTGGGATCAAGCAACATTGCAGGGTGCCGTTGTTGATCCCGGTGGTGATTTAGATCTAATCCATAGCACGGCTGAACAAAACGGCGTGACAATAGAAAAAATTCTGGTGACCCACGGTCATGTGGATCATGCGGGCGCTGTTATGGATTTAGCCGAACAATTAAATATCCCTATCGAAGGCCCGCATATAGACGACACGTTCTGGATTAACAGACTGCCAGAAGATGCTGAAAAATACGGTTTTCCGCAAGCCCGCTCATTTGTACCCGGACGGTGGCTTGACAATAAAGATGTGGTTGAAATTGGCACGCTGAAACTAACCGTTCGCCATTGTCCAGGGCATACACCTGGACACGTGATTTTTTTTCATGAGCCGTCAAAAATTGCCATCGTCGGGGACGTGCTGTTCCAAGGCTCCATCGGCCGCACTGACTTCCCAAAAGGCGATTTGCCGACATTATTATCTTCCATAAAAAATCGTTTATGGCCATTAGGGTCTGATGTGGCGTTTATTCCGGGGCACGGACCCATGTCGACTTTTGGTGATGAACGTAAAAACAATCCCTATGTCGGGGATAAAATTTCCTGAGCGTTACATTTTGTCACAATTTTTATCAATTATGACATACTTCAGACAGAGTAAGCGCGTTAACTCCCAGACTAGAAATGGTAAGGTTTAAGAGTAAATATACAACTTCATCAATTTTTAGTAGATTATTAACAGAAGGGAAATTGCACATGCAAACCAAGCTTGAAATTAAAGGTATGACCTGTGGTCATTGTGTTGGCGCTGTTGAAAAAGCACTTAGCGCTGTCGCTGGTGTGGACCAAGTCATTGACGTTAGCAAAGACAATGAAAGTGCAACTATCGAAGGGGATGCTGATCAGCAAGCGCTGGTTCAAGCCGTTATTGACGAAGGCTATGAAGCCCGGGTTATCTAAAGTATTTGTGTCTGCTTTTGTCGGTTGAATTATAAGGTGTTGGTGTTATGAGTGACGTTTCGTTTCGGGTTCAAGGTATGACGTGTGCGTCATGTGTGCGCCGTGTTGAAAAAGCGCTGGATAATGTGCCCGGTGTAAATAAAAGCACTGTCAATTTATCGACTAATAAAGCCACTATTGATATCAACCCAGATGAAACAAACGTCGATATATTGTTGGCGGTTGTTAAAGACGCAGGATATCCTGCGGTTTCGGAAACCGTTGATTATGGCGTGCTGGGCATGACGTGTGCATCATGCGTCGGCCGGGTGGAACGGGCTTTGGCAAAATTACCGGGCGTCTTGGACGTGGCTGTGAATTTAAGCATGGAACGCGCCAGCATTACTTTTTTGCCTGATGTGACGCCTGCGGCTGAATTGCGGGCAACCATTACTGATGCGGGATACGCATCGCAATTGTTGGATGAAAACGCAGGCAATGATCCAGAACAAGCCGCCCGTGTTGCGGAATTTAAAAGCTTGCGCTTCGATGTGATTTTTGCCGCCAGCTTTACCATTCCGTTGTTTACCATTGCCATGATAAAATTTTACGCACCTATTGAGGATGTCATGTTGTCGATTATGTCCCGTGAAAGCTGGATTTGGGTGGAATTTTTGCTGGCTGCCCCGGTTCAATTCTGGGCCGGGAAACGGTTTTATGTATCCGGTTGGGCGGAAATCAAACATTTTAGTCCGGGCATGAGCAGCCTTGTGATGTTGGGAACATCGGCGGCATTTGCCTATTCATTATTGGCATTGTTTGTGCCGGAAATATTTCCAGCAGGGGCTGCAAATTCATATTTCGAAGCCGCTGGGGTCATTATTACGCTGATTTTACTGGGTCGGTTATTAGAGGCCGCCGCCAAAGGCCGTACATCCGAAGCCATCAAAAAACTGATGCAGTTGCAAAGTAAAACGGCAACGGTCATTCGTGATGGCGTCGAAATGGAGCTGCCTATCGACGATGTCATTGTCGGTGATATTATTCAGGTCAAGCCCGGCGAAAGCGTCCCTGTGGACGGCGTCATTGTTGAAGGTTCAAGTTTCATTGATGAAGCCATGATTACGGGCGAGCCGATCCCTGTTGAAAAATCTATTGGTGCCGAAGTTGTTGGCAGTACCATTAATAAAACCGGGGCTTTTCAATTTGAAGCCACCCGTATCGGCAAAGATACGGTGCTTAGCCGGATTATTAAAATGGTCGAAGACGCACAAAGCTCAAAACCGGAAATTCAGAAAATCGCTGATCGTATTGCCGGTGTGTTCGTCCCTGTTGTCATTGTCGTCGCCGCCATCACTTTTTCAATCTGGCTTGTATTTGGTCCAGATCCGGCGCTAAGCTTTGCCTTTGTTACATCCGTGTCAGTGCTGTTGATCGCCTGTCCTTGCGCCATGGGGTTGGCGACACCCACAGCGATTATGGTGGGCACCGGCAAAGGTGCTGAATTAGGTGTGTTGTTCCGCAAAGGTACGGCCTTGGAACAGCTTGCCAAAATAGACACCGTGATTATGGATAAAACCGGAACCTTGACGCTTGGTCGTCCGACATTAACGGATTTCATTGTCACAGATGCGTTTTCATCAGATGAGGCTGAGGTGTTAGGGTTGGTAGCTGCCGCTGAAAGCAAATCCGAACACCCGATTGCAGACGCCATTGTCAAAGGCGCGGCAGATAAAGGCCTAGCCGCTTTGACCGTTGATGAGTTTGAAGCCGAGCCCGGATTTGGCATCGAAGCCATGGTTGCGGGCCGTAAAGTCAACGTCGGTGCGGACCGGTATATGGTTAAACTCGGCATTGAATTAGGCGATACACAAAACAAAGCGAACGCGCTCGCCGAACAAGCAAAATCACCATTGTATGCCGCCGTTGATGGTAAATTAGCGGCCGTTGTGGCTGTTGCTGATCCTTTGAAAAACGGGTCAAAAGAAGCCGTCGCCGCATTGCATAAATTGGGGCTAAGCGTGGCAATGTTAACGGGTGATAATGCCAAAACCGCAAAAGCCATAGCTGATCAAGTGGGCATTGATAAAATTTTAGCCGAAGTCTTACCCGATCAAAAAGCCGCCGAAGTCGCAGGGCAACAACAATCCGGCGGCAATGTTGCCTTTGTTGGTGACGGCATCAATGATGCACCGGCTTTGGCGCAGGCCGATGTGGGTATCGCCATTGGCACCGGTACCGATATTGCGATCGAAGCCGCCGATGTGATTTTGATGTCAGGTGATTTGCGCGGCATTGTTAATGCAACGGGCCTTTCCAAGCAAACGCTTAAAACCATTAAAACCAATTTTTTCTGGGCCTATGCCTATAACGTGGCGTTGATCCCATTGGCAGCCGGTGCGTTCTATCCATTGTTGGGTGTGTTGTTGAACCCGATGTTAGCCGCAGGCGCCATGAGTATTTCCAGTTTGTTTGTGGTCACCAATTCATTGCGCTTGAAAGGATTTAAAGCGCCGCTTGAAACGACCGCCATCAGCAATAGCAACGAGAATGCTGAGATACTACAAACGGCATAGTTCTTCCCTTAATAGTTCTTTCCTAACTAGACGATTGTTTGTTTTGCTTGAACCCGGATATATCGGGCTGTAAAATGCGTTGATCATCATGATACAAATTTTTATTCAACAAACTGATATCTGATATTTTCTGTTCGGAAGGTTAAAGCCTGTGGTCCATTTGATTGCTGTGGCAATTGGCATCATGCTTATTTTTATGGGCGTGTTGATGGGAATTCCCGCCATTGTTGACTTAGAAGGCGGGTTTGCTGATTGGAACGTTTTTGCCTTATCTGCGACAGCGTCTATATTTGTTGGCTCAATGTGTGTGTTAACTTTTGCCGGTAAAAATTATAAAGTTGAATTAAGAAGCGCATATTTATTAACAGTGTGCAGCTGGCTTGCGCTTTCATTAGTAGCGGCGTTGCCATTCTGGTTTTCTGGGACTGGTATAAGTTTTACCGATGCCGTGTTCGAGGCCGTATCCGGCTTAACCACCACCGGATCAACTGTATTAACAGGGCTTGATGCTATGCCGCCGGGCTTGTTGTTATGGCGTGGTATTTTGCAATGGATTGGTGGCGTTGGCATTATTGTTATGGCCGTTTTGGCCTTGCCGTTTTTACGTGTTGGCGGCATGCAACTTTATCAATTAGAATCGTCTGATTTTGCCGACAAAACATCGGATCGGATCACAGAAATAGTGATACAGATTTTGTTTGTCTATTTGGCTTTAACGGTCATGTCTGGGCTGTTGTATATGGTTTTTGGCATGACGTTATTACAAGCGACGATCCATGCTATGACGACGGTTTCAACAGGGGGTTTTTCGACTTCCGATCAATCTATGGGGTTATTCAATAGTTCGTCAATTAAATGGGTGGCGGTGATTTTTATGATCGCAGGTAGTTTGCCCTTTAATAGTTATGTTAAAGCGTTGCGCCAAAAAAATATTAAGGCCATGGCGAAGGATAGCCAAATCAGAGTTTTTTTCGCATTGATAATGATCGCTGTTGGTTTGCTGGTTCTGAATTTATGGTTAGGCAATGCAACGTTGGGGGCCGTGCGAATTACGGATGTCGTTTTTTCTGTGGTATCTGTTGTAACGACTACTGGATATGTATCTGGCGATTATTTGTTGTGGGGGTCGTTCGCTGTTGTTTTGTTTTTTTTCCTCACCTTTGTCGGCGGTTGTGCTGGATCCACCGCGGGCGGTATTAAAATTTTCAGATTTGAAATCATGTCACGGGAAATCCGCAGGCAATGCATGATCATGGTTCACCCACATAGGGTGGTTATGAATACGTTAAATGGACGCTCGATCCGGCGTTCGGTCACTGCGTCCGTCGGCATGTATTTTATTTTATTTTTTTTGACAGTGGTGATTATCACCGTTATCAATGCTGCAATTGGTATTGATTACATAACATCGTTCAGTGCTGCGTTAACAGCCGTTAGCAATGTTGGTCCCGGACTTGGACAAATTATTGGGCCATCGGGGACGTTTTCAACGCTACCGGATGCATCAAAATGGGTGTTGGATTTTGCAATGTTGGCAGGACGGCTTGAATTTATGGCCATATATGTTTTGTTGGCACCTATCTTTTGGCAAGATTTAGTCTGGGTCAGATAACACCATGGCATCAGCACCCATCTTATTGTTGCCATAAATATTTTATAAGTGAACTGAAGTAAAATTCCTCACAGATTATTTTCTAGGATTAAAATACATTGAAAAACATGTTGGACACATTGGTCGCCTCTAAAAGGTTACGGTTTTGGCTGTATTGCATTGGGTTATATATTGCCATTCAAACGCTTGGGCGATTGATACTAACCGGTTGGGTGGCTGTCGAAAGCCCAAACGCTGTATTGCCTATTCTTCTCAGGTTCCCATTAGGCATCATTGATGATGTGATTATGGCGGTTGTTCTGGGACTGCCTTTTTTGCTGGGTTTGGTGGCTTTTGGTAATCTGGCGCATAAGCGGCCCATGAAATGGACAGCGCATTTAACGCTTTTGACATTTGCTGTGGCTTTAATTTTTATTGAGGTGTCACAGTTGTTTTTCTGGAACGAATTTGATAGTCGATTTAATGGTATTGCCATTAATTATTTATTGTTCCCGCGTGAAGTCATTGGTAATATTCAGGAATCCTTTGATATGCGGATTTATTTGCCAATCATCGGTTTTGCCGGTGTTTTGTTGTATTGGCATTTGAAAAATAAAATGAATGCCGCCCTTTTAACGGATCGTGTTCACGGTGAACGCCGCGCGTTAACAGCGGCTGCCTTTGTAATGGGCAGCATTGCTGTTTTTGGTTTTTCAGTTGGCGCTATGAGCAACAGTTCAAACCGCGAAGTCAATGAGGTGACTTTAAACGGCTACCATAGTTTTTTGAATGCCGCATTAACCAATGATACAGTATATGACGGATTGTACCCGGGAATAGACGAAGCCGAAGCCATAAAAACATTGCGTAACATGGTTGCCCAAGACAACACGGAATTTTTAGTGCCAGAAACAGAACGTAGTTTGCTGCGCCGTGTGGAAAATACACCGCTTAATAAAAAACTGAACGTGGTGATGGTGATTGAGGAATCATTTGGCGCAAGCTACGTCGATGGTTTTGATAATGATCGTCAAGAACGCATTACACCCAGCCTATCTGGTCTGATTAAACAGGGGCTATATTTTAACAATATGTACGCCACCGGCAACCGCACCGTGCGCGGGTTAGAAGCGTTGTTAACATCATTTCCGCCGATACCGGGCATTTCGACGGCCAGGCGACCAGGGTCCAAAGGTATGAACTCTTTAGCATTTATGTTAAAAAGCCAAGGCTATCAGACGGCTTTTTTATATGGTGGGCAACAACTTTTTGACAATATGGGCACGTTTTGGTCAACGACGGGATACAGTGAAGTTTGGGGTGAAAATGATATCGCCGAAAAACCGTTCACAACCATCTGGGGGGCAGCGGATGAATATTTATACACCGAAGCCATCAAACGTATTGATAAAAAAGCTAAAACCAAAAAACCATTTTTGTTGACGATGTTGACGGTTTCAAATCATCGGCCTTATGTCTACCCCGAAGGGCGCATTGACAAAGACCCGGCACAAAAACGCAAAGAAAATTCAGCCACTTATGCTGATTGGGCATTTGGTGATTTTATTAAACGGGCGAAATCGAAACCGTGGTTTGATGATACAATTTTTATTTTTGTCTCCGACCATGGGCCGAAAGTCAATGGGGCAGCTGTGGTTCCCGTACCGTCTTACCGGGTGCCGTTGTTGTTTTATGCGCCTAAATATATCAAGCCTGAGGTTAATCAAACGCTGGGATCCAGCATAGATTTCACACCGACATTGCTCGGGCTTTTAGGTCTGAGTTATGACAGCCCATTTTTTGGTCTTGATTTAAAACGCGTGCCTGATGGTCAAGGTCGTGTCTTGATGGGGCACAACTTTTCGGTGGCCTATGGTAATGAAAAAACCGTCGCCATTTTACGGCCCAAAGGTGCATCCAAAGGTTACGATATGAAAGTCGGGCCTTATGAATTAACGCCTAGGACCGAAGGTCCCGATGCGGTTGCTTTGAAAAAAGCCAAAGCCATTTATCAAACCGCCCATAAAATGTTTTATGCGAAAGAATACCACAGCCTGAAAGCGAAAGCAGAAAAAATGGTTAAGGCACAATAACGATCATTGGCGTTTTTGATGTGGAAAAAACTGCAGGGGTATGGGTGATAATATCCCCATCCCCTTGAACAGGCCGGCCTTTGGGTGTTGTGACGGTAAGCTTGTCTATTTTTTTAAGGGTCGTTGTTTTTGTCTCTAAAGAACGCCCCAAAGCCAACTTTAAAATTATCGTACACGTGGCTAAACGCCCGGCAGATTTTTGCAGGCATGCATAAAGTTTGTCATCAAAAACCGATGCTTGTTTGGCCCAAGAAAAAGATCCGGCGTAATAGCGCCCTTTGGCGACGAGTAAACCTTCTATTTGTGCGTCAATAGTGTCCTGTTGAACTGTAAAAGAACACGGTTTTAATGTAACCCATTGTTTTAAAGCTTGAAGCCCATAGGCTGCTTTGCCAATTATTTTTTTTAATGGGGCTGAAAAATTTGCGACGACATCGGCATCAAAACCGATACTTGCCGTAACCAAAAATAAATGGTTGTTGACGATGCCGGGGAATATTTTTCGTTTTTTTCCGGCTAAGATCACGGCGGCCAACTGTTCAGCTTTTTCAGGTAAATTTAATTCTTTTGCCAGTAAATTAACGGTGCCCATTGGGATCACCGCCATGGTAATTTCTGAGCCCAGTAAAGCGCCTGCGATTTCATTGACCGTACCGTCACCACCGGCGGCTATGACGATGTCGGGCTGATCCTTGGCTACGGTTGAAGCAAGTTCACGTTCGTGTCCGGCGTACTGAGTTTCTAAAATGTCGATTTTTGTATCGTTTGATTTTAAATATTGGATGACGCCATCAAGCAATTTTTTTTGGCCCCCGCCACCGGCCACGGGATTGGAAATGATGGTGATGGATAAAACTTTATTCATTAAAGCGATGTCGCCGCACGAGAAGCTTGATCATAAAGGCCTGAAATCAAACGCAAATTAGCTGCTGATTTTGGGATTTCCTGATCGTCTCGATCAATACCCTGCATAGCAGAAATTAAACATTGTTCACGAATTTTTCGGTAGTCTTCGCATAATTCACGGCCCAATTCTGTGGTTGAATAAAAAATTTCTTTGCCGCGTTTCTGACGTTGAACAAGATCGGCTTTAACCAGTTTTTTCAAGGCATAATTAACGGTGTGTTGATCATCGATATTCAACATAAATGTGATGTCAACCAATCGTTTAGCACGGTCGCGGTGGTTTACATTATGCAGTGCCAATACTTCCAATGGACTGAAATCCGGATAGCCGCACGCCGCCATGCAACGTGTCATCCAGCGGCTAAAAGCATTGTGGGCAATGATCAAACCGTATTCAAACTCGCTTAATCGCCAGCCCTCAGCCGATGCCAGATGTTGTGATGATACAATTGGGGGGACGGTATCACCTTGGTTTTTGTTGTCTGGGGTGCTCATCGTTCGCTCCTTGAAAACTTATTCCACTTGTTATCTGGTGTACCTGACAACTGTGGGGCATTGAAAGAATTAAATAACAGTTTTATTGGCCCCATCCCCCGCCGCCTGGGGTTAAAATATGAAAAATATCACCGGCTTGCATTTCAATCTGTTGGCATCCGGATAGCTTTAATTGCTGCCCGTCATGACGGGTGACGGTGTTTATTCCTGATTTTCCATTGGCACCACCCCGCATACCAAACGGTGATGTTTGGCGTTTGCCGGACAGGATCGCAGCCGTCATCGGTTTTAAAAATTTAATAGACCGAACAACACCGTCGCCGCCTGTGTGATGTCCTTTGCCGCCTGAATTCTGGCGTACAGAAAATTCATCGACGCGCACCGGGAACCGCCATTCTAAAATTTCCGCATCGGTTAGGCGTGAATTGGTCATGTGGGTGTGGACTGCATGGGCGCCACCGAAATCAGGCCCCGCGCCACCACCACCACAAATGGTTTCATAATGTTGATGATCCATATCACCAAATGTAAAATTATTCATGGTGCCCTGGGATGATGCCATAATCCCAAGGGCCGCGAATAACGCATCAGTGATGCATTGGCTAACTTCTACATTCCCCGCAACGACAGCGGCGGGCGTTACAGGATTTAACATTGTCCCCACCGGCGTAATGATGGTTAATGGCCGCATGCAGCCTTCGTTCAACGGGATATCTGATTGGATTAACGCTCTGAACACATATAAAACGGCAGCATGGGTGATGGCTTTAGGTGCATTAAAATTGTTTGGTTGTTGTGAACTGGTTCCAGTAAAATCGATGCAAGCTGACTTGGTTTTATGATCAATATCAATGCTGACTTTGATTTTGGCGCCGCCATCCATGGTCAGTTCAAATTGACCACTTTTTAATAGGCCAATAACGGACCTGACCTGTTGTTCTGCATTATCTTGAATGGAACTCATATAATCGGCGACAGTTTTTTCACCAAATTCATGGGCCATCGATAATAATTCTTGTGACCCTTTGGCGTTGGCTGCAATTTGTGCTTTTAGATCAAGCATGTTTTGTTTTGCATTGCGGCTGGGATAGGGGCCTGATTGCAATAATTGTTGGCATTTCGATTCTAGAAAACGGTCGTTTTCAACCAATTTGAAAACATCGATTAAAATGCCTTCTTGTTCGATGGATCGGCTATCCGGCGGCATGGAACCGGGTGTGATGCCGCCAATGTCCGCATGGTGAGCCCGGCTTGCCACATAGAAAATAATGGCTGTTTTCTTGTCATTGAAAACCGGCGTGACCACGGTGATGTCTGGTAAATGCGTGCCGCCATTATAGGGCGAATTTAACATGTACACGTCCCCCGGTTTAATGGATGGGCCGCAATCGGACAACACGGCGCGCACGCTTTCACCCATCGATCCTAAATGCACGGGAACATGAGGCGCATTGGCGACAAGCCCACCATTCAGGTCAAATAACGCGCATGAAAAATCGAGGCGTTCTTTGATGTTTGTCGAATAGGCTGTGTTTCTTAACGTCACACCCATCTGTTCGGCAATCGACATAAATCTGTTGTTGAAAATTTCCAACCGCACGGGATCAATGGTCGCGCTCTGATTTTTATCGTTTATTATTTTATCAGTAATTAATGGTGCCGTGCGTTCCATAATGATATCGCCGTTATCTTTTAACAAAGCCGTCCAACCCGGTTCGACAACAATTGTCGAAACCGTTTCCAAAATAATAGCAGGGCCAAGAACAAGATGGCCTGCGGGGATTTGGTCGCGTTGATAGATGGCCGTTTCTTTGGTTTCACAGGCCATGGTGATGAGCCGGGTTTGCTGGGCTGTTGATGTCGTTACACTATTTGGCTTTGAAATTTGTTGAAAAGCCGTGGTGCTGCTGTTGCCAATAATTTGGGCTTGAACGGCGGCGACAACGAATTCCACATCCTCCATTACAAATCCGAATTGTTTCCGATGCAGGCTTTCAAATTGCTGTTTAATCTGTTGAACATCTGTGAAATCAGTTAACAATGTGCTATCGGTGCCATGGTATTTGATATGCAGTTTATGCTGGATCGATATCTGTTGTTGATCGATGCCTTGTGCTTTTAATTGGCGTATGCCCTCAATCTCTTTTTTAACAAAAAACTGTTGGGCTAAAGATAACGTTTCCGGGTTTAACGTAGCCTCTATGGTTTGTTCTTTGATGATGGTGATGGGGGCTAATCCCATACCATAAGCCGAGAGCACCCCGGCATAGGGATTGAGCAAAATTTTTGTCATACCTAATGCATCGGCGACTAAACACGCATGCTGCCCACCGGCACCACCAAAACAATTCAGAACATAATTGCTGACATCAAACCCGCGTTCTGTTGAAATTTTGCGGCATGCGGCGGCCATGTTTTGACTGGCGACATTTAAAAAACCTTCAGCAATATTTTCAAGCGTCATCACTTGCCCGGTTTGGTTTTTTATTTTTTTGACTAAGGCCTTAAATTTTTTCTCGACAGCTTGGCAATCAAGCGGTTGATTGGCGTTTTTACCAAAAACTTTAGGGAAAAATTCAGGCTGTAATTTACCCAATTGCACATTGCAATCGGTGATGGTTAACGGACCGCCTCGGCCATAGCTTGCAGGACCTGGGTTCGCACCTGCCGATTCTGGGCCAACTTTGAACCGGCCATGATCAAAATGTAGAATAGACCCACCACCTGCGGCGACCGTATGGATGTTCAGCATCGGCACGCGGACACGGACGCCAGCCACGACCGTTTCATAACGGCGTTCGAATTCGCCGGAATAATGGCTGACATCGGTTGATGTGCCACCCATATCAAATCCAATAATGTTTTTGAAACCAGCGGCTTTTCCTGTCGCAGCCATGGCATTGATGCCGCCTGCAGGACCAGACAAAATGGCGTCTTTGCCACAGAATTGTTTCGCGTCGGTTAATCCGCCATCTGATTTCATGAACAACAAACGGATGCCGCCTGTTTGATTGCTAAAGCGTTTAATGTATTTGTTTAAAACAGGCGATAAATAGGCGTCAACAACGGTCGTATCCCCACGTCCGATCAAACTGATTAAAGGGCTGACTTCGTGAGATACACTGACGTTTTTAAAACCAATTTTGCGGGCCATTTTTGCTGCTTGAAGTTCATGTCCGGGGAACCGGTATCCATGCATGAATACAATGGCGCAGCTTTTTATACCCTCGGCATATGCTTTTGATAATTTTAGAAGTAATGCCGTCTCGTTCAAAGGAATGATGATTTCACCATCCGCAGCAACGCGTTCATGGGCTTCGATGACATCTTGGTAAATTTGTGCCGTAGGTTGGATATCAAGAGCGAAAATATCAGGTCTGGTTTGATAACCAATTTTCAAAGCGTCAGCAAAACCTGTTGTGGTTATTAAAACCGTCCTTTGACCTTGGCGTTCAAGCAGGGCATTGGTGGCTACTGTGGTCCCCATTTTGATAACATCGATTTGATCTGTGGGCAGTGAAGCCGTTTTTGGCAAGCCTAAAATCTCGCGGATACCGTGCAATGCGGGATCCTCGTAACAGTCAGGATTTTCCGATAATAATTTATGGGTTTTTAATGTGCCATCAGGACACAAAGCAACCAAATCGGTAAAAGTACCACCCCGATCCACCCAAAATTGCCATTTTTTATGGCTGTTGAATTTGCTAGAAGAAGCTCTGTTTTGTGAGGGTATTTGCGGTGTTGGCATGATCATGAACTCGGTAATTTAAAAACATTGACGTCCTACGATTATAATTTGTCGGTAAAATGTCAAGAAAATTATTGCAAATTATAAATATAATAGGTTAAGGTGAAATTCTTGAACCAAAATCATGCCGTCTATTGACGTGGGCGCATGAAAAAATACAATGACTTGATCAATTAATAATTTGCAGGGAGAACAAGCTTATGTCGAAAATAACAACACTGTTAAGCGCAAGTCTGGTGGCGGCAACGCTCATCGTCGGTGCTGTATCTATTACGTCTGCTCAGGAATGGAATATGCCGACGCCTTATCCGGATAAAACGTTCCACACACAAAATATTAGCATCTTTGCCAAAGATGTGGCGGAAGCGACTTCGGGCAAATTGAAAATTAAAGTACATTCCGCCGGATCGCTGTTTAAACACAAAGAGATTAAAAATGCAGTGCGTTCCAATCAGGTGCCGATTGGTGAATTCTTCATGGGACTTTTAGCCAACGAGGATCCCGCCTTTGGCATTGATACGCAACCGTTTTTAGCAACGAACTATAAAGACGCCAAAAAATTATGGGCAGCACAACGTCCTGTTGTTGAAAAATTATTAGCGAAACAGGGATTGATGGTTTTGTATTCTGTTCCGTGGCCACCACAAGGTTTGTATACAAAAAAAGAAATTAAAACCGTTGATGATTTAAAAGGATTAAAATTTCGCACCTATAACCCGACGCTGGAAAAATTCGCAAGTCTCGCAGGTGCCGCACCGACGCAGGTTCAGGTTCCGGATATCCCGCAAGCTTTTGCAACAGGCCGGGTTGAAGCCATGATTACGTCGCCTTCAACAGGGGCCAATTCCAAAGCGTGGGATTTTTTGAGTGTCTATACGGATATTCAGGCTTGGTTACCTAAAAACGTGGTTGTTGTGAATAAAAAAGCTTTCCGCAAATTAGATAAAGCTGTCCAAGGCCAGTTGTTGGACATGGCTAAAAAAGCTGAAAAACGCGGTTGGGAAATGAGCCAAAAAGAAACCGCGACAAAAACAGAAATTTTGCGTAAAAACGGTATTAAAATTATGATGCCGTCCGTTGAATTAATGTCGGGCCTCAAAGCAATTGGCGATAAAATGATGAGCGACTGGAAAAAATCAGCTGGTGATGAAGGTGCCACAATTTTGAAAGCCTTTGCTCAATAACAAACATTAAAATATATAAGGGCCTCGTTTAAAACGAGGTCCTTTTTTTATAAATTTTGTTTAAGAAGGGTGGGCGCGATGCGCAGGTTTTTAGATAATTTATACGCTCTAAGCGGCGGTGTTGCCGCCCTTTGTATTGTCATTATCACAGGCTTGGTATTTGCCCAAGTGATGTTAAATTTAACCGATAAAATTTGGGCGGCGACATTCGGAAGGGCGATCGGTTTAACGATCCCGTCCTATGCGGATTTCACAGGTTTCTTTTTAGCGGCCGCCTCGTTTTTTGCATTGGCTTATACTTTGAAAGAAGGCGGCCATATCCGTGTAACATTATTCATACAACGTTTCCCTGAAAAAATCAGACGTTTTATTGAAATTTGGTGCTGTGCGTTGGCATCGGCGATTTCATTGTATTTTACTTACTATACGGTTTTATTGATGATGGAAACTTTTCAATATAACGATTTGTCATCGGGGATGATTGCTGTGCCATTATGGGTGCCACAATCAGCGATGGCCATGGGATTGCTGGTATTAAGTACCGCTCTGGTCGATGAATTTTTTACCGTTTTAATGGGTCATAATCCAAGTTACGCTGATAAAGGTGAAAACCTGTTGGCTGGTAATGATCCGATTCCGTCATCAATTATAGACGGGGAATAAAATATCATGACTGAAATTTTATATACCGTTGTTTTATTATCGGTTTTGTTTTTATTGCTCGGTAGCGGTGTCTGGGTGGCTTTTTCATTAATATCTGTGGCGATGGCTGCATTTATATTGTTCACCGAAGCACCATTTGGCGAAATATTGGCGACAACTGTATGGGGCGCCAGTAATTCATGGGCATTGGCGGCATTGCCATTGTTTATCTGGATGGGGGAAATTTTATTCAGGTCAAAATTATCCGAAGACATGTTTAGCGGTTTGTCGCCGTGGATGAACAGTCTGCCGGGACGATTATTACACGTTAATATTTTTGGCTGTGCCATTTTTGCCGCTGTATCTGGATCGTCCGCGGCAACGGCTGCGACCATCGGAAAAATGGCGATACCAGAATTGGCGGGCCGGAAATATCCGGAAAGCATGATCCTTGGCACGTTGGCAGGATCAGCAACATTAGGGTTATTAATTCCGCCCTCGATTATTTTGATTGTTTATGGGGTGGCAACAGAACAATCCATTGCCCGCCTGTTTGTGGCGGGGGTGTTGCCGGGGGTTTTGTTGGTGACGTTGTTTGTCGGCTTTGTTGTGATTTGGTCGATCATCAATAAAGATAAAATCCCGGCGGGTGATCCTGATTTGCCGTTTCTTGATAAAATAAATCGAACGAAAAAACTGATCCCCGTTGTTGGGCTGATCGCTGGTGTGATTGGATCGATTTATTCCGGGATTGCATCCCCGACAGATGCAGCAGCCGTTGGTGTGGTGTTGGCGCTGGTGTTGTCATGGTCATCGGGGGCATTGAATAAGGGTACGTTTAAAGCAGGCTTAATGGGGGCGACAAAAACGTCTTGTATGATTGCGTTTATTTTAGCCGGAGCCGCTTTTTTAACCGTGGCTATGGGATTTTCCGGTATTCCACGGGCGTTGGCGAGTTGGATCGGTCAATATAATTTATCGCCCTATGCTTTGCTCGGCGCATTGACCGTATTTTTTATTATTCTTGGTTGTTTTCTGGATGGAATTTCGGTGGTTGTGCTCACAACTTCAGTGATTTTGCCGATGGTTGAACAAGCCGGGATTGATCCATTGTGGTTTGGTATCTATATCGTGATTGTTGTGGAAATGTCGCAAATTACGCCGCCTGTGGGTTTTAATCTATTTGTAATTCAATCGCTTACCGGTCGAAGCATCTTGCATGTGGCGAAAGCCGCCACGCCATTTTTTCTATTGCTTCTATTGGGACTTGGCATCATTGTCGGGTTCCCTGAAATTGTCACAGTGTTGCCAAATTTGATGGGTGGATAAAAAATGATTGATTTCTTCTGTATGCCGTAAAGGTAAAAAAATGTTTTATAAAACGGATGGCCCACACGGGCTTCCTCACGATCCCTTGAAATCCTGCATCGTACCTAGGCCCATTGGCTGGATTAGTTCTGTTAACCAGGACGGTCATGTCAATTTAGCCCCTTATAGTTTTTTTAATGGTGTGTCAGGTGCCCCGCCGATGGTTATGTTTTCCACTAACGGACGGCAACCCCATGGGGCCAAAGACACAGCAGGCAATGTAGAAACAACCCACGAATTTGTGGTTAATGTGGTCAATATCGACCTGTTGGATGCCATGAATACGACCTGTGCACCGGTCGGGCCAGATATCAACGAAGCCGATTTAGCCGGGCTTGAAATGGAACCGTCGGATATTGTATCCGTCCCCCGTGTCAAATCGTCCCCCATCCATTTGGAATGCACTTATTTTCAAACTATGGAATTGCCATCAAATTCACCGGATGAACGCAACGCAATTATTGTCGGCCATATTTTGGGTGTTCATATTCAGGATAAGTATCTGGTAGACGGCATTGTTGATATCGAAGCCATCCGCCCGCTGGCACGGATGGGTTATATGGATTATACGGTTATTGATAAAGTTTTTTCACAAAACAGACCAAAATAATGTTACTTAGGCTTCAGGATAGCTATGATATTCCCGTCCGAAACGGCGAACTTAGGCACTACCCTGATGCCATTCCCGCGCCCGAAATAGAACACTTGTTTAATGTGTTGTCAGGTGAAACGCCATGGCAGCAAGATGAATTATTGATGTACGGTCGGCGCGTTAAAACACCAAGGTTATCAGCATGGTATGGTGATTTACTTTATCAATATTCAGGTTTGAAATTAAAACCTCGGCCTTTGACGCCATTGCTTTGTGATTTAAAATTGCGCGTCGAAAAATTAACAGGCAACGGTTTTAATTCTGTTTTATTAAATCTTTATCGGGATGGCTCGGACAGTATGTCATGGCATAGCGACGATGAAATTGAATTAGGAAAAAACCCCGTCATCGCGTCATTGAATTTAGGCGGCACCCGGCGTTTTCGCCTTCGCCGCAAAGACGATCATAAACAAACGTATTGCATTGATTTGAATGCCGGAAGTGTGTTGTTGATGGCAGGTCCTTTGCAACATTTCTGGCAACACAGCGTGCCTAAAACAAAAAAACCCGTGGCGGCACGCATGAATTTAACGTTTCGCCAAATTTTACAGGTACCGACTGAATAAATCACAGGTCAAGCGGGAATGCCGGGCGTTTTAATAATTTGAAATCGAGCGCATCGAAATTTCTGGACGTTAATCCGCCTGCATCAACGATCAATATTTCTGAAGATATGGGTTGAAAAGCAGCCCTGAAGTGTTGTGCTGATTTGACAGCGATCACGGATTTTGTTTTCAAATCAATGCGCGCATGTTTGAAAAACATTTGATCATAAACCTGATACCTGCGACTGGTGATGATAATTTCGATACCACCAACTTTTAAATTAACGGTTGGCCCCATGTCAACGGTAGTGCCTTTGCTCATTGGGCCTTCCATACGGAACTTGCCGTCAGTCACAGCTTTGATGGTTCCCGTTACAGCAACGGGTTTGCCAAATTTTTCATTAATACGCCCACCTAGTGCGACAACAACCTCGCTGCCGAGGCCGCTTTGAATACAAATTTGGACAGTTTTCGGATCATACAAAGTAGCAAAAGCTGCATTTTGAATGTTGGCGTCAATCATCGCCCGTAATAATCCGGTGGCATCGCCATATCCGCCACCACCCGGGTTATCGGCAAAATCTGCTAATATGATCGGGTTTTCAGGGGATGGTGTTTGCCGGATTAAATCCATAGCTGTTTTAGCGTCCACCGTACGTAATGTCGTCTCAAAGCGTTTGTCCCAAATCACGTCACACATTTTTTTGGCAGCAGCTTCTGGTTCGGGGGTGGCTTTGTCACCCGTGACAATTACTGATGGCCCGGTGATGGCGGTATCGGACCACGGAAATCCAGCCAATACTGATATGTGATGAACATGATCGGTGGCTGAAATTCGGTTGGCGTGATTTAAAATGTCTATCATGGGTCCCGGACCAGTGGTGCGGCCATGATCACAACCGTCCATCATGGCAGGGCGAGCAAAGGAAAGCTTTGGATTAATATCCCCAGACAACGTCTTGTGAATGAGTTCACAAGCGGTGATTGCGGTTTCATATTGATCAATGTGTGGATAGGTTTTATAGGCGATCATGATATTGGCATGATCGGCCATGCGTTGACTGACATTAGCATGTAAATCCAATGTAACGGCAATCGGGACATTGGGTCCCACTGTTTTGCGGATCAGACTTAACAGCTCGCCTTCACCATCATCTAGGTGTTCCGTGACCATCGCCCCGTGCAGAGCCAATAAAACCGCATCAAAGGGGCCTTCTGCGCGCAAGCAATCAATGATCAAATTTAAAACCGAATCAAAAACCAAACGCTCGACTTTGCCAGACGGCGTGGCATTAGCGAATACAGGTGTCGAAATATCCCATTTATATTTTTCCGCAGCATCAATAAACCCAGCAATTTCACTGGCCGTACCTTTAAGTTGGCGGACAACATCATGGCCTTGGTAAAAAGCCCGGCTTTGGTAATCATCCATGCGGGTGGCTAATCCGCTAAAAGTATTGGTTTCGTGCATAAAACCAGCGATTAATACCTTGCTCATATTGGTTCCTTAGGCGATATAAAATGCAGAGTAAAGGAGTAACAAAAGAATTATCCTTTCTTTTGATTTTCGCAAGTCGTAAAACCCGGTTCATCTTTATATTTTTTAATCTCAATAAAAAAAGTTCGGAGTTAAACTTTAATGTTGGTCCAAGATTTTGATTTTGAACTGCCGCCGGAATTGATTGCACAACACCGTGTCATGCCGCCCAGTGCGGCAAAACTGTTGCATGTGCACGGCGGATTAAGCGACCTAAATATTGGTGACCTGCCGAATGTATTGAAACCTGGTGACTTGTTGGTTTGTAACGATACCAAAGTGATCCCTGCCAGATTAACGGGCATTCGAGAAACCGGTGGCGTGACCGAAATAACGTTGCACAGGATGATGACGGATAACTGTTGGCGTGCTTTTGTCAGGCCTGCAAAACGCCTGAAAGTCGGCGAGGTTCTATCTCTGGGAAAAAATTTTTCCGCACTCATTTTGCAAAAACTGGATGATGGGGAAATTGAATTAGAGTTCAATTATACTGGATTTGACTTGTTTGAAGCGTTCGACAATTTTGGCCGCATGCCCTTGCCGCCCTATATCAAACGCGGACAAAATGGCGATGAACGGGACCGCCAAGCTTACCAAACATTATTTGCTGATGAACAAGGCGCGGTCGCCGCCCCCACAGCCGGATTGCATTTTGATGATGAATTATTAGAGCGTCTGAAAAACAAAAATGTCGGTTTGGCAAAAGTCACGTTACATGTGGGGGCCGGAACATTTTTACCGGTCAAAGTCGATGACACCAAAGACCACATCATGCACTTTGAATGGGCACGTATTGATCAAGCCACAGCCGACTTGATTAATAAAACTAAAAAGCATGGTGGGCGTATCGTTTGTGTAGGCACCACATCGCTGCGGGTATTGGAAACGGTGGCGGATGAGCTCACTGGACGCGTCGCCGCTTTTTCTGGCGAAACCGATTTATTTATCACACCCGGTTATCGCTTTCGCTGTGTAGATGTGCTAATGACCAATTTCCATTTACCAAAATCGACATTATTTATGTTGGTTTCTGCATTTGCAGGTTTGCAAGTGATGAAAAATGCTTATCAACATGCCACCGAAAACGGATACCGGTTTTATTCTTATGGCGATGCATGTTTACTTGAAAAACCGGAGATTACGCCGTGAGCGGATTAAAATTTGAACTCCTGAAAACCGATGGTTCTGCCCGTTTGGGCGTGCTTGATACAGCCCATGGCAGCATCGATACACCGGCATTTATGCCCGTTGGCACGGCCGCCACGGTCAAAGCCATGACACCCGAAGCCGTCCTTGCTACGGGTGCGCAAATTATTTTAGGCAACACCTACCATTTAATGTTACGGCCAACAGCGGAACGTATTGAACGGTTAGGTGGGCTTCATAAATTCATGAATTGGCCGGGGCCTATTTTAACGGATTCCGGCGGATTTCAAGTGATGTCGCTTATTGATCTTCGGAAAATGAGCGAAGAAGGCGTAGAGTTTAGATCACACATTGATGGATCCGCGCATATGTTAAGCCCGGAACGCTCCATAGAAATTCAGCACATGCTGGATAGTAACATTACCATGGCCATGGATGAATGCACACCGTACCCCGTAGAAAAAGACGAAGCCGAACGGTCAATGCTGTTATCCATGCGGTGGGCTGACAGGTCAAAAGCAGCGTTTAAAGAACGTCCTGGCTATGGACTTTTTGGAATTGTGCAAGGCAGTGTCTATAAAGATTTACGTGAGCAATCTGTTGAGGCATTGAAAAAAATCGGATTTGACGGTTATGCTATTGGCGGGCTGGCTGTTGGCGAAGGCCCTGAAAAAATGTTTGAAACATTGGAATGGACAACACCGCATTTGCCGGATAACCGCCCACGTTATTTAATGGGGGTCGGGAAACCTGCTGATTTAGTCGGCGCCGTCAGCCGTGGTGTGGATATGTTTGATTGTGTGTTGCCGACCCGTTCAGGACGGACTAATCAAGCTTTCACCCGACTTGGCACAATTAATTTACGCAATGCCCGTCACCGTGATGACCCGCGTCCCATTGATGACGCGTGTGAATGTCCTACGTGTAAAAATTATTCGCGGGCCTATTTACATCATTTGGCCATGAGCCGGGAAATTTTATCAGCCATGTTGTTAACCGGGCACAATCTACACTATTACCAACATTTGATGTTAGGCATTCGCCAAGCCATTCGTGAAGGCGTGTTTGATGCTTTCGCCACATTGTTTTCAGCCGAACAAGCCGCGGGTGATATTGAACCGATCAATCTTGATAATGAATAGGAAACATCATGAGCGAAGATTTAACACAATTGGGAAAAGACACTGGATTCCCGGAAAACCCGGATGTGGCGGTTTTGGAAAGTGTCGCTAACCCCCATCCGGATACAGATTATATCATCCGTTTTACCTGTCCTGAATTTACCTCTTTGTGTCCGGTCACGGGCCAGCCTGATTTCGCACACATTGTTATTGATTATCTGCCAACTGAGCGCATAGTGGAAAGCAAGTCGCTGAAATTATTCATGACCAGTTTTCGTAATCATGGTGCTTTCCACGAAGACTGCACTATTGGTATTGCTAAACGTTTGGCCCTAGAAATTGCCCCGAAATGGTTATCAATCGGCGGCTATTGGTATCCGCGCGGTGGTATTCCTATTGATATTTTTTATCAAACAGGGGTTAAGCCTGATGGCGTTTGGGTGCCGGACCAAGGCGTGCCGCCATACCGGGGCCGTGGTTAATCTGATGAATAAAAGGACATAAAAATATGAAAGCCAACGTATCTTGGATCGAAGATAAAAAATTTTTAGGAGCTACGGAAAACGGCCACAGCGTGGTGATGGAAGCGTCCGCCAGTGAAGGTGAAGCTTTAATCGGCCCGTCGCCGATGGAGATGATTTTGATGGGTATGGGCGGTTGCACCTGTATTGATGTGGTGATGATTTTGGAAAAAATGCGCCAAGACGTTACTGATTGCCGGGTTCGATTGATTGCTGAACGCGCCGCAGAACCACCCCGTGTTTTTACAGCGATCCATTGTGTGTTTAAAGTTTCCGGCAATAATTTAAGCCTTGCCAAGGCCAAAGAAGCGGTGCGTTTGTCGGCGGATAAATATTGTTCAGCTTCATTGATGCTGGGGAAAACCGCAACCATCACTCATGAAGTTATTCTAGAAGATTAAATGTCAGTCACCAACCCGGGCTTGGCCACGCAGACGAGCGGCCATGACATCCAATAAACGCCTGAGCACACGATCGGTTTGATTGAGCTTTTCAAGCCGTGCGCCAAGGGATGCTTCTGAAATAATGGTTACTTCGGTGGGTTCAATGGCCCGAGCGGATGCCATCCGCGGCTGCTTGTCAATCAATGACATTTCGCCAAGAATTTCTCCACGACCCAAAGTCGCTAACGATTGTTGATCACCGCCGTTAACCCGGTAAATTTCAATGCTGCCTGACATAATCAAAAAGGCTTCGTTACCGGCGTCCCCTTCATGGAAAAGAATTTTTCCGGGTTGCAGCTGTTTTTTGTCTACCGCAGGTTTTGCAGCAGCTCCGGGTTTAAGGGCGGGTTCTTTAGGTGTGGTGATGGCATCAGACGGCATAGTCAAAAACTCCAACATTTGTTTTTTTAATCGTTCGGGTAGTGTTAAATTTTGGCAACGTTTGATCAAGTTTTGTTTGATTAAAATTATTTGATCACGGTCCGCATTTTGGATGGGTGGCTGTGTATGTTTAACAAGGCTTTGTAAAATATCATAAAGTTCAACTTTAGTAGTGTCATTGATGGTTTTTTTTAAAACATCAAAAACAAAGCCCAATCGCGTCCATAAATTGGGGATCACTTGGAAAATTTTGATAACGGCCTTGGCAACGGGCAAATCTTCATCAGGCGTGCGGTAAATAACCCGCGCGCGGCGGATAACGGCGTGGCCTATAATTTCTGCGCCCACCAAACCCGTCTCCAATGTTAAGGTTCTGATTAACGATGAAAATGCTTGTTGATCGGTTTTGTTGTCGCCTTTGGTTAATGTATGGGTGCTGCTTAAAAGCTGGGCAATGCGCGCCAAAATTATTTTTTTGGTTAATGTCATCGGCCGCAATGTCATTAAGTTGTTTAATTTTGTAAATGCTTGGTTAGGTGCATTTTCAGCATGGGCTCGGCCTTTGGCCAAGTGTGTCAGGATCATCAACTGCCCGGCTAAATCACCTTGGCCGCCTATTAATTGCTGGATGGCGGTGGGGCTATCCATAATTTCGGCAATGGCACCGTCCAAAAAATGCAATGCTTCATCATTTTTTGAAACTTCTGCTAAATCAACAAGGTTTTCTATTTTGTCGGTCCAGTCAGGACAGTGTTCAAGGTTTTCAGCGATGGCAGCCAAGATTTGAAAGCGCGACCGGTCATCCGTGATTGATGGAAAATGGCTTATAAATTCATCAAATTTTTGCGTTTTAAGCGGGGTTGCTTTTTTTAATAGGGCATAATCAGCGGCCATTTTTTTTATTTCTGCGAACGCATTATACAAAAAATCGGTGCGCGCATGTGCCGGTGTTTTTGTTTTTTTTGATTGTACGGATGCGACCCGTCCGATGCATTGGGATAGTAAATCATCAAAGTTTTCAAACCGCATTAAATGCGATGGGTTCAATAATAATTGCAACGGCGATAGTGTTAATTCATCTAAATAGTCGCGCAGCACTTTTGACAGCGATAACCGGGCATCAAAATTATAAAATTCACCCGTTGTCTGGCAAAGTTGGACATCATCAACGGCTTTAACGCGGATTGTTTTTTTGGATGGGTTCCCAGCTTGTTCAAATTCGACAATGGTGCCCGTGCGGGCATTGTCTGATATCACACGAACGGCATCAAATTTACCAAGCCCCCCCAATTCTTTGGCGTGTTCAATGGCAGGGCTGCGGCTGTCATGGGTGGTTTCCATAAGCCAACGGTTGTTTTTTTTGTATTGCACTTCAAAAGTTTTGCCGGAAAAATTTGCCATTATAAAACCGTTGTATCCCGGCGTTTCACCCAATGCCAAACGAGCACGGCGCCTAGTAATTTGCTAAGTTTTTTTGCTCGCCTGTAATTCCATCAATGGCACAACAGAAAAGGCCCAATTCACAAATACAATTAACGCAATATAAATGCAACTGTATTGAAAGCGGAACGTCATGTATGGCCTTGAGAAATAGGTTGTTAGATTATCTATATTTTTTAATAATATAGATACAATCAATAACGAAAGAAATCATTAGGTGCCATTAAAACAAAAAATACGGGATAAAGCCTTGTCGTTGGGATTTGACGTTGTTGGTTTTACAAGCCCTGAAAGCAACGTCCAAGATATTAAAGCTTTGGCGGCATTTTTAAAAAATGATTATCATGCATCAATGGCGTGGATGGCAGCCAATACGGATCGGCGTGGCCATGCCACGGCTTTGATGAAAGACGTTAAAAGCATTATCGTTCTGGGATGCAACTATGGCCCGGCCATTGGTCCAAAATCGTTTAAAGACCATGATGACCGGGGCTGTATTAGTGTTTATGCGCGCGGACGCGATTACCATGATGTGATGAAAAAACGCATGAAACAAATTGGCCATTGGCTGGCCGATGACCACGGATCAAATATTCGCGTGTTTGTCGATACGGCACCGGTTATGGAAAAACCAATGGCTTCGCGGGCAGGTTTGGGCTGGCAGGGAAAACATTCTAATTTAGTTTCGCGAGATTTTGGCTCATGGCTTTTTTTATCGGAAATTTTCACATCTTTGCATATTCCGCCTGACAAGCCAGAAACGGATCATTGCGGATCGTGCAATAAATGCATCAAAGCCTGTCCGACGGATGCTTTCCCTAACTCTTATCAAGTAGATGCAAGACGCTGTATTTCTTATTTAACCATCGAGCATAAAGACATGATTGATGATCATTTGATGGAAAATATGGGCAATCATATTTATGGCTGTGATGATTGTCTGGATGCATGCCCTTGGAATAAATTTAGCAGGCCTACGACCGAGCCGGCTTTTTTCCCACGAATTGAATTAACCGGCCCTAGATTGTCTGAACTGGTGGAATTAGACGATACGGCGTTCCGCACTTTGTTTGCAGGGTCACCGATCAAACGTACCGGGCGTGACCGGTTTGTGCGCAATGTATTAATCGCCATGGCCAACAGCGGAGATGTATCCCTACGGGTGTCTATTGAAACAAAATTAAACGATGTATCGTCTTTGGTGCGTGATACGGCAAAATGGGCGTTGCTCCGGTTGGATGCGCTTGTCGCCGGCGGCAACTGCGGATAAGGTCATCATATGAAGAAAAAGTATTATAAATTTTTGTTTTTTGCACTTGTTCTGGTCTGGTCACCAAGCCATTCGTGGGCGCAATCGATGGCTACAGGAAAGGTGTTTCGAGATTGCAGGCAATGCCCGGAATTGGTTGTCGTGCCGCCCGGTATTTTCATTATGGGCCTGAATGGTAATGGTAAACGCACAAAACCGCCGCACCGCGTGAATATTAACCGCGCTTTTGCTATCGGCCGGTTTGAAGTGACATTTGATCAATGGCTTGTCTGTTTGGTTGAAAAAGGGTGCCAACAAAATCCAGATGATCATAAATGGGGCCGGGGAAAGCGTCCGGTTGTCAATGTCAATTGGAACCATGTTCAAAATTATCTGCGGTGGTTGTCAAAAAAAACCGGACAGGTGTACCGATTACCGAGCGAGGCCGAATGGGAATATGCCAACCGTGCAGGTACAACATCGGTATTTTGGTGGGGTAACAAGCCCGGAAAAAATAGAGCAAACTGCAAAGACTGCGGCACTGAGTGGAGTGCTAAAAGCACGGCCCCTGTGGGCTCATTCGAACCTAATCCTTTTGGATTGTACGATACTGCGGCCAATGCATTTGAATGGGTCGAAGATTGTTGGAATAAATCCTACAAAAATGCGCCAAACGATGGATCTGCATGGAAAACCGGAGATTGCCGCAACCGTGTTATTCGTGGTGGATCATTCTATTATTATAATAAAGTGGCAAGGTCTCATTACCGGGCCAAAAATCCACCCGGTGTTAAAAGCTATTGGCTTGGTTTCCGCGTCGTTCGCGAATTGCCCGTTAATTAAATTAAGAATTCCCGGAAAGCTTATTGATTTGTTTTTGCATTTCTTCGAGTTGCGCTTTTAAATCGTTAATCGGGTTATTATCCGATGTTTCGGACGATTTTTCATCATTCTTTTCTTCTTTGGGCTTGCTGCTCGGTCCTTTTGGGTTGCTAGCAGGCCCGCCCGCTGCGTAATACGGCGCAAACAAATTCATGGCGTTTTTCATTAATTCAGCATTTTGTTTGCCGATGTCTTCAAGGGGGGTAAATGAGTTGATGCTGCCAAGTGAGCCTTTCATGTAATCACGCATTTGTTCCTGATTACGGGCAAATGCATGCATGGATTGTTCAAGGTATCCTGGCACGACCGATTGCAGGTTGTCGCCGTAAAAACTGATCAGGTGGCGCAAAAAGCTGATGGGTAAAAGGTTTTCTCCTTTGGATTCTTCTTCGACAATAATATGCGTTAACACCTGACGAGTAATGTCTTCGCCAGATTTAGCATCTTTGACAATAAATTCGGACCTGTCTTTGACCATAGCCGATAAATGATCAAGGGTGACATAACTGCTGGTCGAGGTATTGTATAATCGACGGTTGGCGTATTTTTTGATAACAATAGGCGGTGTTTTTTCCGGATTGTTTTTTTCTTCCGCGGCATTTTGTTTTTGTTTGCTCATAAAACACTCTTCGCTCTAAAATTAGTCGGAAAAAAATTACGAATTAGTTTGGATGAATGATCCGATAAGTTCTAAATTCAGTTGAACAGTAGCGTGGATCATGCTGCACTGCAATGACTTGATTCTTGTCATGAGGGTTAAGGTTGTATTTTTCAGGTGTTAATCGCCGTGTTTTTTGGGGGTCTAAATGGACGATGATGTTGATCTGGATGAGCTTGCCAAACAATACTTAGATTTGTGGCAAGCACATTTAGGTGGGTTGGCAGCCGATGAAAAAACCACCGATGTGATGGCAAAAACATTAAATTTAATGAATTCGGGGGCGACAGCATTTTATGCTATGGCGGCGCAATCCGGAAACACTGCAAAGGAAACGGCCCATGATGTCGACATCGACGCTGACAAAGCCCAATCCCGAAAACCTGCAGCAACCTCATCTGATGGGGCCACGACCGCTGATGCTGCATCTCGCCATGCAAACATCGATGCGGCTGTCTTGTTGGAACGCCTGGAGCGGATTGAATGCAGGCTTAATGAATTGGAAACTCGCGCCAACACTACAAAAAAATCAAGCCGACCTGCAGCAAAAATTAAAAAACGTTGATCAACTAGATTTTAAAAATGCCCTGTGGCGGCAAATTATAAATCGGCAAAAACAGTTTGCAAATGGTGTTAATCTTTATCATCAATACCCAAGGCACCGTCGGCTGGAACAAGCCGTACAGGTTTGGGCAGAAGGTGCCGTGCGGTTGCTGGATTACAGTTTAGATGGATCATGTGGCGTGCCAGTTTTGGTAGTGCCATCGCTTATTAATAAAAGTTATATCCTTGATTTAAATGAACAAAAAAGCTTATTGCAGTTTTTGGCACATCAAGGCTTAAGGCCTTATTTAATCGATTGGGGCGCGCCGGGCGATGTAGAGCGACGGTTTGATCTGACAGATTATATCGCCGGGCCGTTACAACATGCATTAGATTATGTGCATAAACAAACGTCGAAAAAACCAATGATCGTTGGTTATTGCATGGGTGGTGTGTTGGCTTTGGCCTTGGCCGCACGCAATCCGGATAAGGCCGGGGCGCTGGCGCTGTTGGCGACACCATGGGATTTTCACTGTCCTGTTGAAAAAGGCGGTTTTCAGCCTCGGCAATTATTGATGGCCGGGGCACCCATGATTGAGCAGTTGTTAGAAAATTTAGGCGTTTTGCCAATTGATCTTATACAAGCCATGTTTACAAGTTTGGACCCGACGATGACGGAGGAAAAATTTTGTCATTTCGCGTCCATGAAACAGCCATCCACACAAGCCCAACACTTTATTGATGTAGAGGACTGGTTAAATGATGGCGTTGATTTAGCTGGGAAAGTCGCCCACGAATGTTTGATCGGATGGTACGGTGAAAATCGCACGGCACGGCTGAGTTGGCGGGTCAATGACCAAGTTATCAAACCCAGCGACGTTCAATGTAAATCATTGCTCGTGATCCCGGGGGATGATCATATTGTCCCGCCCGCATCGGCCTTGGCCTTACGTGACGGGCTTGTTGGTACTGATCTTTGGCGTTTAAAAAGCGGCCACATTGGTATGATTGTGGGATCAAATGCTGAGAAAAACCTTTTTAAACCGTTAGCAGTTTGGCTGAAAAACCAAGCTTGAAATTGAATTAACTGAGGTGTCCCTGTGGTCCTAAGCGTTTTCCTTGTGCCTATTGTGAAACAGGCCTATAACGGAATTATGACTGTTTTTGCATCTGCGAAATGATGCTGAATTAATGTGCTGCCGGACCATTTATTCAACCGTATTATTTTTTTAAAAGGATTATTTTCATGAGCAAAGTTGTTATTGCCGCTGCTGCCAGGACCCCTGTTGGTGCCTTCGCCGGTGCGTTAAGTTCTGTTCCTGCACACGAATTGGGTGAAATTGCCATCCGAGAAGCATTGGCGCGAGCCGCCGTCGATGCAACGGATGTGGACGAAGTGATCATGGGGCAAATTTTAACCGCAGGCGAAGGACAAAACCCCGCGCGCCAAGCGGCTATTGCGGCTGGCGTGCCACAGGAAAAAACGGCTTATGGCATTAACCAGCTTTGTGGATCCGGATTACGTGCTGTGGCACTCGCAGCCCAAGCCGTGGCTTTGGGTGATAGTAAAATTGTCGTCGCCGGTGGACAAGAAAGCATGAGCCGGGCGCCCCATTGTATGCACCTTAGAAATGGCACGAAAATGGGTCCTGCGGAAATGGTTGATACCATGATCAAAGACGGTTTGTGGGATGCGTTTAATGGCTATCATATGGGCACGACGGCTGAAAATATCGCTGAAAAATGGCAATTAACCCGCGATCAACAAGACCAATTTGCAGCTCATAGCCAAAACAAAGCCGAAGCTGCACAAAAATCCGGAAAATTTGTTGATGAAATTGCTCTCGTCGTGATTAAAACCCGAAAAGGCGAGACAACGGTTGATACGGATGAATATCCAAAACACGGTGTCACTGCCGAAGGGTTAGGTCAATTACGCCCGGCTTTTTCGAAAACGGGCACTGTAACGGCGGGTAACGCATCCGGTATTAATGACGGGGCCGCAGCTGCTGTATTAATGAGCGAAGAAGATGCCAAAGCCCGTGGTATTACGCCACTTGCCACTATTCGATCATGGGCAACGGTCGGTGTTGATCCGGCGATTATGGGAACCGGACCGATCCCCGCTAGCCAGAAAGCGTTGGAAAAAGCCGGATGGAAAGTCAGTGATTTGGATTTGATCGAAGCCAATGAAGCTTTTGCCGCCCAAGCCATGGCTGTGAACAAAGAAATGGGCTGGGATGTGGGCAAGGTTAATGTCAATGGTGGTGCGATTGCTATAGGTCATCCAATTGGTGCATCTGGGGCCCGGGTTTTGGTCAGCTTGTTATATGAGATGCAAAAACGCGATGCAAAAAAAGGCTTGGCGACATTATGTATTGGTGGTGGAATGGGCATCGCTATGTGTGTTGAGCGGGACTAGCTTGGCCCGCGTCGGCGACAAAAGATTTAAATAAGGGAGAAGAGGAACATGGGACGTCTTGCATTGGTAAGTGGTGGCACGCGGGGTATTGGCCGCGCCATTTCGGTGGCTTTAAAAGATAAAGGCTACACCGTTGTCGCCAGTTTTGCTGGAAACAAAAGCGCCGCTGCTGCATTCCATGAACAAACGGGCATTCAAACCAGTCAATTTGATGTGGCTGATTTTACGTCGTGTGAAACGGCAGTTAAATCCATTGAACAAAATATCGGCGGCATTGATGTGTTGGTCAATAATGCTGGCATCACCTGTGATGTACCGTTGCATAAAATGAACCAAAACCAATGGAATGAAGTGATTGCAACGAATTTAACGGGGACTTTTAATTTATCCAGATTGGTTGTTGATGGTATGCGGGCCCGTAAATTTGGCCGCGTCATTTCGATCAGTTCGATTAATGGTCAAAAAGGTCAATTTGGGCAAACCAATTATGCGGCGGCCAAAGCCGGTGTGATTGGTTTTACAAAAGCTTTTGCATTAGAAACGGCTGCTAAAGGCATCACTGTTAACGCCATTGCCCCCGGTTATATTGCAACGGAAATGGTAATGGCTGTACCCAAAGAAGTGTTGGAGACAAAAATTATCCCGCAAATTCCGGTGGGGCGGCTGGGTGAAGCCTCTGAAATTGCCCGATGTGTGGCATTTTTGGCATCCGATGATGCCGGCTTTATAACCGGATCGACTTTATCGGCTAATGGTGGCCAATATTTAACTTAAATTTACCTGTGAAACTACTCCAAAGACTTGTCATTATCAGGGTTACTTGAAAAAATGCGGTCAATGTCTAGTTGATCATTATCGTCCGGGTGCAGCTTAGGGCCTTCCATGGTGCGCTCATCCTGAATATGTAAATCATTGGTATCGGTAAAGGGCAGGGCTGAAAACCCGTCTTTGCCAACGGCAAAAACCAATGAATTTAAACCGCCTTCGACGGCATTAATGGTGCGGATAATGCGCGCCAATCGTTGGCCTGTGATGTCATGATAAACACAAGCTTCGAGTATTAAATTGATGTTGTCGGCAATAGTATCAAAATGCGGCCGCGCGCCGCCAAATTTAATCTCTTTGGTTAACGTGTCATTGACCTTTTGGATGGCTTCAACCGCGCCCAAAATATCACTTGTTGCTTTTGTTGTTTCATCACTAATGGCTTGTAATTGATCGGCCGCAGTTCCCAGCAAGTTTTCGTTGGCGTCCGGGTGTTTGATGGATGCCAGTTCTTGTTTAATTTTTTGAATATTTTTAAAAAGCTCGACAACTTGGTTTTGTAATGCGGTCAATTGATCGTGACTTGTCACAATGCCAAAACTCCTTATTTGTTAATATTAGGGGCCAGTCTCATTCAATATCTTTGGCCATTTATGCAATGCTGTTTGAAAAACAAGGGATTTAGCCAAATGAAGCAGACGAAGGGTGTGTATACCCTATTCAAGTCTGCTTTATACCGGATAAATCCCTTGTTTTTCAAGCCCGAAAGGACGTGCTATCTTTGCTCACCAAACGCGACAAAAGGCTTTGAAAATGGACGACAGTTTCTTCATCCTTTTTCCTGTTCAGGAAACAAATCTATCTACGCAGCATGGATGAATAGAATGAGTATGGACCCTAGCTCATACGGCTTTATCATCTAGGGGCCAAACTTATTCAGCTAAATACTCAGGCAAAGGATAAATAATATGGATAAAGTTAAAAAATCTGAAAACGAGTGGCGCGGTCAATTAACAGCTGAACAATTTGATGTTTGCCGTAAAAAGTCTACTGAACGACCCTATTCTGGAAAATATGATAACTGCAAAGATGTCGGTGAATATCATTGTATTTGTTGTAATCAGCCGTTGTTTGCATCACACCATAAATTCGATTCTGGCACCGGATGGCCAAGTTTTACCAAACCGATTACAGATGGGGCGGTCGCAGAAAAAGATGATTTTGGATTGTTTAGCCGACGGACTGAAGTGTTATGCGCGCGCTGTGGTGCCCACTTAGGCCATGTTTTTCCTGATGGGCCGGGGGTCGGTGGTATGCGATATTGTCTGAATTCGGTGGCGTTAAATTTAAAGTCAAAAAAAGTGTAGTATTTTTGTTGGAAGCCACGGACAAAAAGTTGCGTTTTTATGCCTGCCCTTTAATTAATTCTTTAGTGTGATTTTTAACTATTCTGTGTTCAGGGAATTCTACGGTTAACACCGTTCCTTGATTTTTTTTACTGGTTAATTTTATTGTACCGTCATGTTGTTCGACAAGAGATTTGGCGATGGGCAACCCTAATCCGACACCTTCGTGTTCGCGTACAAAACTATTTTCTACTCGGCCAAAAGGTTCAAAAATATTTTCCAAATGACTTTCCGGAATTCCAATGCCTGTGTCTGCGATGCGGATGTAATGCCTACCTGATGCGCTGATGCCGGCATCCACGTTAACATGGCCGCCGGGTTCAGTAAATTTAATGGCGTTGGATAACAAATTCACCACGACTTGCATAAGTCGCCGCTTATCGGCCAAGAGTGCGGGCAAATAGGGGTCGATTTTTATGTGTAACTGAATATTGCGTTCCCGTGCGCGGCCGACTGTAACCACTTCACAGGCTTTAAGAATTTGCTGTATTTCTACGGTTTCTTCATCAAGGTTCAGGGTGCCTGTTTCAATTTTTGAAATATCAAGAATGTCTGAAATAATATCTAAAAGAAACGTACCGGACGCGTAAATGTCATTGATGTAATCTTTGTATCTGGCGTTGTTCAGCTCACCAAAAGTTTCCGATCTGATCATATCTGAAAACCCGATGATCGCATTTAAAGGCGTGCGTAATTCGTGGCTCATATTATTCAGAAATTCGGTTTTTGTTTTATTGGCAAGTTCGGCTTTTGTTGTTTCTAGCTGTAATAAATGTGTGCGCTCTACAACCCTGGCCTCAAGTGACGCGTTGGCTTGTTGCAATGATTCTTGGGCATATTGCCGTTCGGTTATTTCGATGCGTAATGTTTTTGTGCGTTCTTCGATAACTTCTTGAAGCTCGTCACGATGTTCTTCTAATAATTGCTCTGCTTTGTGGCGTTCAGTCACATCAATGACCGTGCCTTGGATGGCTTTGATGCCTTCCCAGTCAACAATACGCACGGATAATAAACAGCGTATAATGCTGCCATCTTTACGCAAACCATCAATTTCGTAAAAATTTGGCGCGTATTCTCCTTTAAATCGGCGTTCACGAAATTGCTCGATACGCTTGGCTTCTTCCGTTGGAAATAAAGGCGACAGTGTTTGTAGTTTTAAAATATCACGGAAATTTTCATAACCAAAAATATCGGCGAGAGCCGAATTGACAAATAAAGGACGCCAATTTTTATGGATATACATGCCCTGAATAGAGCCTTCGACAAGGTCACGGAATTTGCGCTCACTTCGTCTTAATGCTTGTTCAGCGGTTCGCGTTGATGTCAGGTCAGAACCGGTGCCATAAAATCCAGAAAATTTTCCATCTTCATCAAATAACGGACGGCCATTGATGCGAATGTAAAGCGGAGATTTGCTTTCACGGTCAATCCAGTAATCAAAATCACAGATTTCTTGTTTGTTTTCTAGCTTATGGGCGAGTTGCTGCCATTGGCCTTTGGGATTGTCTTCGGCCGCTGTTTGTTGAATGGTTTTACCAATGTAATTTTTAGCGTTAACGTCAAGGGCATTTAAAATACGGCCTGAAATTTTGCAAAATTTAAGATTTTCATCAATTTCCCACGTCCAATCCGACGCCATTTCAGTATACATTTTGGATCGTTGTTCGCGGCCCATTAAAGATTTTTCAGCCTGCCAGCGATGGTATTCAGCGCCGACACGTTGGCTGGCTAGTCTAAAAAAGGCAGTATCATCAGCATCATTTTCGCAAGCGTCATAATCAAGTGTGAAAACATGGCCCACGGGCTTGCCGTCCCGGTTATGAAACAGTTCACCCCGGTAGCTTTGAATGCCCATTATTTCCAGCGCTTTATCATCGGGAAATAGTTCGGCGACTTGATCAGATATGAACGTCAACGTTTCTTCGGGGTTTGTTTCATATACAAGACAACAGGGCGTGCCTTCGAGGGCGTAAGTAAAAGGTTTTTTAAATACGCCGTCTTGATAATACCTAAGAATTTTGATGTTTTTACCGCTATTGTCCAACAAACCAATGGCCGCGACAGCACAATTTAAAGCTTGGCTTAAAGCAATTACTGCATTGTCAAAAAAATCATCCACAGATTGTGTTTTTTCGGCAAGCCGTGATAAGCCTTTGATACGGAGTTTGGATTTACTATCCGCATTGGGGGGTGGTTTGATTTCTGACATGCTATTTGATATTGCCCTCAGGATATACGTGTACATCCTAAATGACGCATAAAGATGAAGATTTAGTAAGCATTTAAAAATTTTAAGCTATTCGTTCTATTGGAAAAATGATCTCAACGGATAACCCTCCTAGGTGGGAACGTGATAAATTAATTTGGCCTTGGTAAAGCTGGACAATATCATGGACAATGGCGAGGCCTAAGCCGCTTCCTGGTTGTTCGCCGTCAAACCGTTGGCCTCGTTTGAGGGCGGTTTTGCTTTGTTCAGGTGTTAATCCTAGGCCATCATCTTCAACGGTAATGGATAAATTCTGCGATTGGAATAGGGCCGTTATTATAATTTTTTCATTAGCCCATTTGCATGCATTGTCGATGATGTTACCCATAATTTCTTCTAAATCTTGGCGGTCGCCGCGAAAACACACATTTTGTTGTGTTTCGATCAACAGTGCCGGGCAATTTCCAACATGTAACATTTTCATGGTCTTTTTGATGGACTGCAATACGGGTTCAATGGGAATGTTCGACCCTAATAAATGTTTTGTGCCCGCCGTGCGTGCGCGGGCGAGTTGATAATGAATGCGATCTTGCATGATTTGGCATTGTGTTTGAATAAGCATCATTTCTTGGCTGTGAGTATTGTTTTCGGCTTCATTTTGGATGATGGCAATGGGTGTTTTTAAGGCATGAGCCAAATCACCAATTTCTTTACGGGTTCGTTTTATTCGTTGCTCGCTATGATCCAACACCGTATTAAGTTCATTGACAACGGGTTTAATTTCTTCTGGATATTGACCGTCTAGTCGCTGTTTGCTGCCATTTTGGATGTCTTGTAATGCATTCCCTAATTGGGCAAGCGGGCGTAGGCCAAACTGAATTTGAAAAAATACGGCGGCCATCAAGCCAACTCCCAATGTTAACAATCCCCATATCAGTTGGATTTTGAACTGATCAATGGAACGGTCTATTTCGGTGCGCGGGCCGGCGACGAGAATACGTATTTTTTGACGTGTTTTTGGGAGTGAAAAAACGCCACTTAAAACGTGGACGTCTTCACCAAAACTCAAACCTTGCTTATAGGCTTTGCTGAAACCCGGTTGCCATGTCATTTTTTCCGGGATGGGCAAAACGTTGTCCCACAATGACCGGGACCTTAACGTGGTGCCGTTTTGGGGTGTTATCTGCCAATACCATCCCGAGCCCGGCAAACTTAGCCGCGGGTTATTAATTTTCCGCTTAAGTTCAAATTTATTTTCTGCGTTAATCTGAATAAGTGATAAAATTTCTTGGGCTTGCACACGTAGACGGTCATCAAAATTATTTTCAACGGCAATTTTAAATAAATTGCTTAATATAATATGGCTTGCGATCAACGCTATGGTCACCCATATCAGCGCCCCAAACATCAATCTTTTTTTGATGGATTTATTTTGAGCCATAATTTTCACGAATAATATACCCGCGCCCTTTAACGGTTTGAATAACGCTACTACAGAGTTTTCGACGTAACCGGCCAATAAAAACTTCGATGGTATTGGAATCTTTTTCGCTGCCTTCTCCGTAAATGTGTTCTGTTAATTCGGTTCTGGAAATAACTTTGTTTTGGTGATGCATCATATAAGCCAACACTTGGTATTCGTAATTAGTCAAATTAATTTTGGTGTTCTCGAAAGTGACAGCGTTTGACCGTGTATCGAGTTGAACCACATTGTTTTCAAGCACCGGTGAACTTTGCCCGGCCGAGCGTCTAATCAGCGCGCGCAATCTGGCAAGGACTTCTTCGACATGGAAAGGCTTGGCCACATAATCGTCGGCACCGGCGTCAAATCCGGCAACTTTTTCAGGCCAGCTGTCATGGGCCGTTAATATTAAAACCGGTATTGTGATTTTGTTTCTGCGCCATATTTTTAATACGTTCAAGCCTGATATTTTGGGCAATCCTAAATCCAATATGACGGCGTCATATCTTTCTGTTGCACCTAAAAACTCGCCGCGCTCACCATCATAAGCCATATCGACGGTATAGCCTGCCTTGGAAATCGATGTTTGAAGCTGCCTGGCTAAATTAATGTCATCTTCGATGATCAGAATTTTCATGGTAAAATAGTCCGAGGGGTGGTTGATTTATATGGTTCGTCATCTTCGGAATAATCTGGGTCGCCTTCGATGTTAATAAATTCGCCGGTTTTGGCATCAATAACCAAATCAATTCTGTTGCCGTTTAAATCCAGCAGTTTAATTTCATAAATCAGAAATGGCTGAAGGGTGTCGCCGTCATCGCTTTCGCCTTCGAGTTCGACTTCGATAATCGTGCCTTTGAATTTTTCTTTAACCCGTTGAATAACGCTTTGCAGAGGTAAAATTGTACCTGCTTGTTTTAACTGGATGGCATCTTGCTGTGACAATCGTTGGCTTTCGTTGATCGCCCAAGCAGGATTCGCCAGAAAAAACTGGAAAATCATCAAACTTGCTAAACCATATGTAAAACGCCGCATTGCCATGATTTATGATAAAAGTCAGTTGTGGTTTATAATGAACTATGAAATTAACAGGATACTTATGAACCAGAGATGAACAAATTTTACGGGTCGACCATTGCGGTTGATTATCTATACTAATAACCAATTCATAAAAACGGATCATATCCAAAAGTTTTCAAGGCTTTATGATGGGTTGCCATCAATAAATATATAATTAATAACGCTATGACATTTATGTTCATCCTAGGTTCAGGAACAGGTCAGTATGGTCGTGATGTTATTTAAAATGAAGTCTGAAATTCATCTGCGTGATATGTGACTTTTCGATTGAATGTTTAAAATTTGGATTTAATAAAAGGAGCCAGACTATTGATAGCACCAAAACAAAACACATACATCATGAACATTAAACGTTCATTGGGGACAAGACAGACTTTACAGAAATTAACAGCTTCCGCGGTCTTTATTTTATTGCAGGGCTGTGCCGCATCATCGCTGCTGCCAAGTTCCCCACCCACTATTGAGTTCCCCAAAGGCCCGGCGTTACCAGCAGTCGCGCTGCCGGAATTCACCGTTGGTGAAAGTTTTACCTATAACGATGGACAGTCAGAAACGGTTATTGCGGTGCGCGGGGACGCTGTAACGTGGCGTAGTGATCAAGGTGTTGTCAGAACTCGGTCACGAAGTTTTTTCTTGCCCGTACAATCGTGGCAAAATCGCGCGCGTCGTAGTCAAACAGTTTTGACCGGTGACGTTAGTCAGATGTGGCCATTGAAAACGGGGGCATCTTACCGTTTTGATGAACGTCAAATAGCCGAAGATAATGACGGCACAAACGCACGTGAATATAAACGTAGTTGGCAATGTAAAGTTAAAGGCACGGAACAAGTCAACGTACCAGCGGGTAAGTATGATACTTACCGGATAGAATGTTATCGGTATACGTATGACAGTTCTTTTTGGCGGCAAACCCGGGTTTATAATTTCGCCCCGAAATTAGGCTACTATGTCGCACGCGATGACACCTATGCCAACCGCCCAAGCGCTAGGCGGGAACTCGTTGCAGCCGGTTTTGACAGTCGGGTCTTGGCTCGGGCCGACCAGGGCGCATTGACCCAGTTTATGAACCGGGCAATGAACACATCCCTTGACGGTAAAATTTTGTCTTGGAAATCAGCAAATATGGATCTCAAAGTTCAGATTAAGGTGTTGAATACGTTCGCCGCAAAAAATGGTGGCGCGTGCCGAAATTATACCAGCGGCTACATTTTTTCCGGAAAATCAAGATCAAATCAACGCACAGTATGTCGTCGTAAAGATGGGTCATGGGGGCGTCCGGAAACGCAATAAAGTAATTATAAATATAAAAAACTTAACAAGCTCTTGTTCATTCAGGAATGAAAAGGAACGATTATGAAAACGCAAAAACCAGCCATTATAGTGGAAGAAACAGATGACGAAAATTGTAGCACAGATCGTCGTCGGCTTTTGATGAAAATAGGATTAGGCAGTGTTGCTGCCTATGTCACACCGACTTTATTGAATATCAGTAATGCTATGGCCCAAGGTGCTGGTGGCTCCGGCGGTGGAGGCGGCGGCTCTGGCGGCGGTGCTGGTGGCGGTGGCGGCTCTGGCGGCGGTGCTGGTGGCGGTGGCGGCTCTGGCGGTGGTGCTGGTGGCGATGGCGGCTCTGGCGGTGGTGCTGGTGGCGATGGCGGTGGAGCTGGCGGCGATGACGGCGGCTCTGGCGGTGGCGCAGGTGCTGGCGGCGATGATGGCGGCTCAGGCGGTGGCGCAGGTGCTGGCGGTGATGATGGCGGCTCAGGCGGTGGCGCAGGTGCTGGCGGTGATGATGGCGGTGATGATGGCGGCTCTGGCGGTGGTGCTGGCGATGACGGCGGCGCAGGCGCAGGCGCAGGCGCAGGCGCAGGCGCAGGAGCAGGAGCAGGCGCAGGAGCAGGCGCAGGCGCAGGCGCAGGAGCAGGCGCAGGCGCAGGCGCAGGAGCAGGCGCAGGAGCAGGCGCAGGCCAAAGCATCTAAGTTTTCTGATGTTTATAGGGGAGGTCCGTATTTTTTTACGGGCCTCTTTTATGATACGCTTTGTTTAAATAAACAGGAGATCTGCTGTTTTGTCTGTTCAACAACTCTTATTTAAAGGTTGTCATAGTCCGGTTATTTTGGTTGGCTGCCCTGAATTGATTGAAGTTATGCAAGGGCTTGCGCCTAGTTGGGCATTTTCGGCTGAAAGTGTGTCTGAAGAAAAACGTTGCCATGACAGTATAACGATCCGAAAGTCAATTGTTGGGTATGTCAGAACATCGGCAAAAATTAATAACCCGATTATCTATGCCGACCCAGTTGATGCTGTCTGTGATTTTCTGGTGGATCTGGTAAAATTTTATAATGATGCCCATCCACAGTTTATGTGTTTGCATGCAGCCGCAGTTGCTTATCAAGGCGGGTTAATATTATTTCCAAATACCTATAATGTTGGGAAAAGTTTATTGTCCGCTCATTTGATTGCAAAAGGGGCAAAGCTATTTTCTGACGATGTTATTCCCATTGACGACGTTACTTTCGAAGGTATTTCACTGGGTTGTCGGGCACGGTTAAGGCTTCCTCTTCCCGATAATATTACCTCGGACTTTGATGATTTTTATAATCAACGACGGGGTGTGGTTAGTCGTCAGTTTCAGTATTTAAATTTATCAAATGATGAACAGGCTGACTTTGCAGAACGCTTGCCTATTCGTGCGATTGTTTTATTGGACAGGAAACCGCATTACCAAACTATGCTTAGCCAGGCAAATTTAAGCGATGTCATCAAAGCCATGGTTTTAAGAAACTTTGCCAGACAATCCGGTGGACGAAACATCTTAGAAAACCTGATTAGTCTTGCGTCAAACGTGCCCTGTTACCGGCTTCGTTATGGTGATTGCCACCAAGGAAGCAAAATGTTGATTAATAGGTTTACAGAAACGTGGACAGCAATTCCCGCACCGCGCCATTCAAATGGATTTACAAATGATGTTGCCGGACAGAGATGCGATCAACTTGGAAACGGAGCGGCTTTAATTCAAGGCGAATACCGCCGGACGCCAGAGGTGTTTAGCAAAGCGATTGATGATGACCGTTTTTTGGTCAATGCTCGGAATAATATGATTTTTCATTTAAACACCATGGCAAGCATTGTTTGGGATTTAATAGAAACACCGGTAACAATTGAAACGGTAACAACCGACCTATGCCAGCTGTTCCCGGATACAGATAATCAAACGATCAAAAACGATGCCGAAATGCTTTTCAAGCAGTTATTAAGAAACGATCTTGTGCAAACAGCATCGTAATTTGGGTTATTTTTTTAAAGCAGCATTTGTTAATTTTTTCAAAGCATCGGTCATTTTTTTAATAACTTTGGCCTGATCCGTAATAGCAAACCGTTTGGCAAGCAATGCGGGTTTCGTGTATCCAAGCCAGACTTTACCGTCTTTGTCTTCCCACGCTAATGCTTTAAGCGGCAACGCAATGGCCACTTCGGGTTGGCTAACCATCAATGGAGTACCTAATTTTGGGTTACCAAAAATCAAAACTTGCGAAGCGGACATTTTTAAATTGGCCTTGGCTGCATTGGCTTGATGATCAACGCGCATGAACACCGATAAGCCTTTTTTCTTGAATATGGCTTCTAAGCGGTCAAGGGTCATTTGAACGCTATAGGGGCTGGGCTTAACAACCAATTCCGGGTTAGCTTGAGCCTGGATAGGCTGCATGATAAAAGCCGTTACGATGAAGCTTGCGATGATTAAAAAGGTACGCATTAAAATTCCCCAGTTATTTTATGTAAAACCAATAGCACGTTCTATACCTATTTCAATAAACAAACGCCAATCACAAACGTGTTAGATGAATTTAAATATAACTTGAAGTGTTTATTAATCGTCGCGAACCCCAGCTAAAAAAGTAGCCATTTCAGCCGACAGTAACGTGGCCTGTTTGGACAGTTCCTCGGTTGCTTCTAAAATTTCATTGGCGGCGGTTTCCGTGTCACTGACCGAAGACGTCACACCGGAAATATTTACATTAACTTCTTGGGTGCCGATGGCGGCTTGTTCAACATTACGGGCAATTTCCTGTGTCGCGCTGTCTTGTTGTTCAACGGCGGCGGATACGGCGGATGTGTTTTCGCTGACGGAATTAATGCTGTTGGTGATGTCTTCGATAGACGTGGCCGTTAATTTGCTGACGTTTTGAATATTGGTCACTTGTTGGCCTATTTCTTCGGTGGCTTTAGCTGTTTGGGTCGCCAGATTTTTAACTTCTGATGCGACAACGGCAAACCCTTTTCCGGCTTCGCCAGCCCGGGCCGCTTCGATGGTGGCGTTTAATGCCAATAAATTGGTTTGTTCGGCAATATCTGTAATTAATTGCACAACTTCACCAATGCGCTGTGCCGATACCACGAGTTCTTCGACAGTTTCTTTACTATGGGTGGCTTTGTTAACAGCTTCGGCGTTGACGTTGCTCGACTCGGTAACTTGCCTGACGATCTCGTTAATAGAACTGGATAGTTCTTCGGCGGCGGATGCCACGGTTTGCACGTTGGCTGATGCTTCTTCGGAAGCGGCGGCGACGGCTTGGGCTTGTTGACTGGTATGCTGCGCCGTTTGTGTCATTGTTTGCGCCGAGTTTTGCATTTCATTAGCAGCAGACGCCACGACAGTAACAATTTGTCCAACGTTGCTTTCAAAATCATCGGCCATTTTGTTTAAAGCTTTTTTGCGCTGCTTGGCTGCTTGTACTTCAGCTAATTTCTGTTCTTCTTCTAACCGCTTGGCTTTGATGATGTTTTCTTTGAAAACTTTAACAGACGTTGCCATTGATCCAATTTCGTTGGTAAGCCCTAACCCCGGGATTTCCGCATCCAGATTGTCGTTTGCAAATTCATTCATGGTCGACGTCATGCCTTGAATAGGGCCAATGATGCTTTTGCCGATGATAAATAACAATCCGCCTAAAATCACAAGTGAGCTGATAGAGGCGATAGCGCTGTATTTGTTGGCGGCCGCTTCTGTATTTTTAACGGTCTCTTCGGCTTCTTTGAATTCTCCGTGGAAAAGGTTACGTATTTTTGACAGTTGTTCTTGTAGATTTTCCCCTGTTTCATCAATCACAACATCCAAGCGTTCCATGGCTTCGTCATCTGCGCTGTTTACAATAGCGTTAAATAGATCCGTACCGATGGTTTGAGTAAGTTTATTTTTTAAATTTAGGGTTTTTTTAATAATCAAGGCTTCTTCGTCGGTTTCAGCAAAGCTTTTCAGTTTGTCGACATCTTTATCTAATGTCGCGACATATTCAGCAATTTCGCCTCTAACGCCTTCTGGTAAGTTGCCTGCGCGGGATTCGACAATGCTGTTCATACCTGCGAGCATGAGTTTCAGTTGGGATTGCTGCAGTTTATTGATTAACATCATTTGTTGTTGGCGTTCGGAGCCTACACCGACGGCTTCATCAATTTTATTCAGTGAGTAAAATAAAATAAAAGACAGGACCAAAATGGTCGCCAGCGCAAGGGCTGCGATAAAGATAATTTTATTTTTAATGGTTATGTTGTCCATGACTGAACTCCGATGTGAAGCCAAAACAGCAGTAAATTTAACAGCGCGAGGCTTCTAGATTAAATATTAAGATAAAACTCCATGGCATTTGCGGCACTTGCGGCTTTTGCAAACAGGATTGCATTTTAGTATAAATATAACTTTCAGGATAATTATAGTATTTAAAAATAGCATTTCAAGTTATTATTGTAATTACAGAAGTTGAATAATGTAATTATAATTCTTGTGGCCGGTGATTCATAAGAATTAATTATAATGTTTTTGTTTTTTATAAGCATTACTTAAAAGAAACCTAAAAATTTTCGTTTATTCGTAAAGAAGACAAAATAAATGAGACTGGACTCTAATTTTTTTCAAAATAGATAGAAGTTAATGTCTCACAGATTTTCTGCGATCGACGCAATGACATTTTAATCTGATAACAGGATTAAAATCTTTGTCTTCCCAGTTGAATACCCATTTGGTGTACATGATTTCTTGGCCCAGCATTGCAGATTTATGTAAATCAAAAAATAGTGTTATTTATCGCCAAAATCAGCATCAGAGAAGGGTGTTGCGGATAATTCTTTGCCGTTACGGGATACGACTATGTCCATATTAAACGATACGAAAATTTTCTAGGTCCGGCAAATATTTGGCGACCATCAAACACCGCCAGAATTTTAAAAATTGTGATTTTTGCTAAATCTCAAAATCAATAGTCCTATTTTTAAAATACGGTTTTACCAAAGTTGCGAACTCAACGATCACAGGATGATTGTTCGCCCTATCAAATGCCACAAAATCGCTAGGGTCTATATCATTTGACATCGTTTGAAAGCCTCCAATTCTACAAGCCTATTAAATAGATTGGTAAGTGTGTTGAACTTTTCAAGAAAACAAATTCTATTCCAGTTAGCCAAACTGGTAAATTTATTGCAACGTAAACTTCATATATAAGCACATTAGTCGTTTATCAGGTTTTCAGCAAAATCTTGGTAAAGGATTTCTTTTTCACGCTGTTCGGGCAAGCCTGTTAAGTCATGAAATTTGTCAAAGCCCATGATTTCTTCAGACATACTTTCCGTCGTTTGATCTGATTTCAGCGTGGTATATAATTTAAAAGCTATATGGGCAATGGCATGGGACATGGCCACCGGATGGGTGTATAGCGCATAACCAATATCGGCCAACTCAGGCCCTGATAAAATGGGGCTTTGGCCGCCTTCGACGTTATTTGCCATGCACGGCGCGTCGATTTCCAGGCATATGCGTTTCATGTCAGCGGCATGTGTCGGGGCTTCGACAAAAATTAAATCGGCTCCGGCTTCACAGTACATTTGCGCCCGCTCAATAGCATCATCAATACCGTTCACGGCTAATGCGTCGGTTCGCGCCATGATGATAAAATCCGCATCAATTCTGGTGTCGAGGGCGGCTTTTAATTTGCCCAGCATTTCTTGTGGGCTGACAACGTCTTTGCCAATCATATGACCACACCGTTTGGGGAAAACCTGATCTTCGATGAACATGCCGGCAAGCCCTGATTGTTCATAGCGTTTTACCGTGCGTGCGGTGTTGGTAACATTGCCAAAACCTGTGTCCCCATCCCCAAAAACGGGGATATCAACGGCATCACAGACACGCATGTAATGGTCGGCCATTTCGGTCATGGTCAGTACTGATGTGTCCGGACGGCCAAGCAATGCGGCCGTTGTTGAATAACCGCCGCAAATAATCGCTTGAAATCCGACTTTTTCAGCAACACGCGCGGTTAAAGGGTCGTGCACGCCCGGCATGCAAAAAATTTCAGGTGCCTGAATAAGTGCTTTAAAGCGGGTTGTACGTTTCATGATCTATGGTTAACCTATTAGCAATTAAAAAATGATACCAGAATATGACCCTGTATAGCTTTGAATTTATAGCGTTGATTTGTTAAAGTTAACAGAACTATAGAGCGCATAATTCATAGAGCGTTAAAGTTCATCGACTATATTTAAGTTTTAAAGACCATGATTTTGGTTAGGGTTCAGACTCATTCACTATCTTGGGCAATTCATGCAATTTTATTTGAATAAAGAAAGGATTTAGCCAAATAAAGCTGATGAAGGACATGAATACCCTATTTCAAGGGTGCTTGATATTGGATAAAACTTTTGTCTTTTAAGCCCAGAAGGCGCGGCCCCTTCGCTCAATGAATTCTGTCCCTAGGATATTTGCGAATGAACAGCCCGGAAAACCCGGATGAGCTAGACGCAAGTGCAAACCGGCGCGGAGAACAAAGGGATCGTCGGGACGAAGACCGTCGGATCGGCAATAATGAACGGGGTGGTGACCGGCGTGCTGATAATCGCCGTGATGGTGAAAAAGCCAGCGGGTAATCCGGCTTAGATTGGGATGGCATTGAACACCGTCTTCAAGAACGCCGGGCCGATCAGCAAAGATTATAGGACAACGCCGCCTTGAAAAAAAAGATGTGTTGGTAAATTGATTGATGATGCTTGGCCGATTATTGGCGAAAATGGTGACTGATACGACATTTTAAGCGGGCCTTGAGGGGCACAATGTGTGCGGATTTTGTCTGAAAACATAAGTCTTTTAGAAATACCGTGGAAACGCCTTGAATTCACCTGAGTAACAATCTATTCCAACAGTCCCCCCTTGATCCTTAAGGATCGTAGAATTTAGACAATCACGCGATTGTAAAAAAGTATCGCGACTTAGGAGACTAAAGCCTTGCTCAAGAAAAAAAATAACACAATTGAAATGGGCGACCGGTTTATCAAAAAAGGCGAGCCAAAAATTGTCTGGATTGTAAAAAGCAAAGGCAGTTCCATAGCCATGGTCCCACATTATCAGGTGGTCCGCGAAGATTATGAAAGCCGTGTCCGAACTTTATCTGAAAACGTTTTATTAGATACGGGCTATTACCACCGAGTGGATTGATCGCCAATACGTACAGTGAATGCGCTTAGGCTGGTTTAATTGCCTGCAAGTGGTGTAATGTATTGCGGCTCTGTATCCCAAGGGAAAAATACCCATACGTCTTGGTCTATGTCGTGGGCATAAGTGTTGACGTATTCAAGCCCCAATGGTTTAGCATAAACAGTAGCGAAATAAGCTTTTGGCAACAACCGGCGGGCTTCTTTGGCTGTGGCGCCTGTATCAACAAGGTCATCAATCATTAACCAGCCTTCGCCTTGGTCAATCATAGCTTGTTCAGGGGTTTTTAAAACCTTGACCTGACCTTGTGCTTGATGGTCATAACTGGCGATGCATAATGTTTCAACGACACGCAACTCCATTTCACGGGCGATAATAGCGGCCGGGACTAACCCACCACGGGGCAAGGCGACAATGCCTTTCCATGGGCCTAGTGGAAGTAATTTACGGACCAGCCGCTTGCTGTCGCGGTGAACTTCCGCCCAACTCACAGAATGATGGATAATGTCGTCGTTATGTTCGTTCATTACAAGTGTCCAAACTCATTTTATATTTGCAAATATGCTGGCGCATAATGGATGAATTGCCAGTAGGACTTAATGAGTATAGACACAAAACTTAACGAAGATACAAATGAACTTCGTTAGTCCGTGCTTGTGCATTGGATTTAGCGGACACGGCAACACGTGACGGCGGCAGGCCCATTTCGATAAGCGAGCGTAAAACGTCTTCGGCATTGCGGCGGGCTTTGTTTGCATTCAATGCGACACGGGCTTGACCACCCGAAGTAGGTGCAACCGATACCAGATCAAAAACAGCGTTGGGGCGCTTGTCTAACACCCGGCTCACCGCGTTATAAAGGGCTTGTCGGTAAGGCACTTTATTACGATCAAAACGGATGACGACCAATGGACGTTTGCCGGATGTGTTTTGCGGTCGCCCGGCAACCACGCCCGCAGTTCCGTTGTTCGACGCAGCCATGGCGATATTAATCAAACTACCACCATAAATCTCACCGGTTTTAATGCCTGTGGACATGACGTTCAGGTTGGCGCGTTCCGTTGACACATAATTAGTTTGACGCCGCACATCGTTGCTTAGTTCTTTTAATAAACGTTCGATCAACACGTCTGTGCGATTAACTTCGTCTTCTAATATGGCCAATTGGCGGTGGTCTTCGTCTACGGCACCGGAAACAGTAAAAGCCGCGCGGGTCGATTCAGCCAGGAATGACGATAACGTCGACGTGCTGGCAACGTTTGTTGCCAATTGATTTAATGCAGTTACATCACGGGATAAATTTCCCAAGTCCGTTTCTGCACTTTTGAATTGCTGTATTAAAATAGGGTTGCCGGGGGTTGTACCGACTTGAAGACGTGCGTTAACAGCCGCGATGGTGCCATGATACCGCCTAGAATTTGAAACGATGCTGGCGCGAAGTTGTTGTAATTTCCCGTTTTCGGTGACGATGTTTGCCTGCAACCGTTTTAATTCTTCACGTAGTTCGATGACTTTTTTACCAACAAAGGTACCTGTCGGTTGTCCGGGTGTGACACCGGTTGGCTGGAAATCTCCAGTCCCCAGTGGGGGTTGATTGGCATTGGCTGTTTGCGTGGCAGCCGCAGCCGTTGGTTGGGTTGCCGCCGTTTCGGTTGGCGCTGCCCCTGCTGGGTCTTCGCCTGTTAAGCTCGGCCACAAGGTATTGTCGTTAAATGAACAGGCCGAAAGCAGTGTCGCTACGCCTATTACTAAAATCCGGAATTGCTTCAAAATCATTTCCCTGTTCACCTTTTCCCCTGAAAGGAAGCCACACACCTAGCGGCATGCTTTTAATTCGCCCTATTTAATAACAGGGTATATTCACTTTTTCTAGATTATCCAAGTATAATTATTTAGATCAACGAGGAATAACCACTTTTGTTACAATGCTGATAATATCTTGATAATACCTTAACCTAATTGGAAATCCTGTTGAAAATCAATTAAAATCAATGTGTTCAACAATAATTTTCAATTATTTCTAAAGGTTGGATTGATATCAAGAGCTTAACCGCGTGTATTATTATATATTGTAAGCGATCTTAACGAATGGTGGTGCGTGGGACAAGTTCCTATTTTTTTTGTGCAAAAGACGACTTTTAGTCGGTTTCAGGGGCTTGCTTTGCGCGAAGTCCTGGAGTAATGTCCGCCAACCTTGAGACAAAGACGTTGCTGAATTAATTAAAACGTTGATATTTCAAAGTGTTAAGTCCATTTAGGCCCTATCCAAAAGCGCTAAATTTAATGATGGATTTAAAAATTGTGAAATACTGCGCCCGTAGCTCAATTGGATAGAGCATCTGACTACGAATCAGAAGGTTAGGAGTTCGAGTCTCTTCGGGCGCACCATTTCTTTCAAGGGCTTAGCGGAAATTCGCTAGGTCCTTTATTTTTTCAAGTGACCTAATACAAGTGACCTAATACTAAGCGAGCGCGGAAAATTAATTTTGCCCTTGATTCTCTTCTCGGGTGTAACGCTCTATGGACGTGTCAGCTTTGCCGTCTGAAACAGGTTTATTGATGTCATGATTTTGACAGATATCAATCTGGTTTTATCCTGACGCTGTTATTTATCCTGACGCTGTTATTTATATTGTCTGTTCGGGAAACAAGGATGGCAGTTATTGGCAAATGTTTATCAACAATCCATAAAAGCAATACAGTATCATCTGGGCAAGGCGCCCGACCGTTTGGAGTGTTGGTACAATCGGAGCTTTGGCAGAATTTCATCGGGATGATGGCCTAAAAATGACCTTTGAGTTTCTTTCATTTCCAATGGGCTTTCGGTTATCATTCTTAAGTGGTGAAGACGTATTGCAACATCAGGATAAAGTAATGGATACCGGGGCAAATGGATCACTTATAAAAGCAATGAATAATCTTCAACCCGTATGGAATTAAGGTGCGCTGTGAGATTGAAAATTCACAGAGGGGCCGAAGAAATTGGTGGCCTAATTACCGGAACGTTTCTGACGCTGCTCGTTGTTCCTGTTCTATACGACCATTTCGAAACGGGCAGAGTGCGTCTCATGAAATGGCTTGAGGATGGAAATAGTGCAAAAGTCAATTTATGTTAGTGCTTAGGAGCTATAAAATAATTGCGAAATACCCCAGATGATAAAACGGTTAACGCCGTTCATCGCCATTTAAACATGCCGTCGACGGGATGGAGCCTTGGCAGATTTGGCGCTGTGGCTGAATTCAACCGGACTGTGGATGAAAGCTATCAAGTCAATTTATCGCCCACGGGCGGCGAAGTCATTACAGACAAAGGCGGATTACGTGTTGATTTTAAACGTCCTGTCATCGCAGCCCCATATCAAATGCTACGGCGGGATCGATTACGTTGGATGCATGGAGTAAATTTTTGTAGCCTAGATGATCCGTCTGTAATAAATAAAAATAGAGGCATCACTGAAATAGGACACGACCAAGATGCGCTACGTGAACACGACAAATCGGCAGTGCTGTTTGATCTTGGATTAGATACTCCCCATGTAAACTGTTGCGTACGCAGCCATGACCCAGACCTTATTCAGCACATGCGAAACAAAACGGGTCATTCATTGTTTGGAAATGGTGACGCGGTGATGAATGATCTGATGAGTTACAGCCCGCACCGGGTGTTTATATCCCCCTTTGGCCGCATTGAAATTTTTCAAGCGATACTTGGTGGGCAAAATGGAAAAAAATCACTCGGTCCAGATAGCCATATTATCGAAGCTTTATTGAAAAATGATCGGCGGCAGTCCGCTAACGTTTCGGTACCCAGTGGTCATACGGTATTGTTATCGATGTATCCGAAAAACCCGGTTGCTGATTTTTCCGGGGCGCCCGAAGCGTTTGATAGGGTGCCCTTTCAGGAATTCCAGAACCTGATCAACGACTTTGCTTCATCAGATGATAGAAACTTGATTGATAAAGTGATGAACGATGTCAAAAACGGCCACCCGCCTTGGACAACGGACTTGACGCGGTCACAAAGAACGTTGCTACGCGTTGTGTTGCGTCAACTTTATTGGCTAGACGGGCCGAAGGATACCGTTGTTATGTGGCAGGATGTATTTGAGCCAATGATAAAAAAATAGAAGCTAAAAATGGATTGAAATGATCTTTTTTGCAGAGGACTTTACATTCGGTCCTATGTTTACATTCACTTGTGCCTCACGAATAATCAATTTTTTTGCTTATTTTCTTGCGAAATCAAACGGGATAATGAAAAATAAGGTACAATGTCGAAAAGCCTATTGAAAGCATTGCCATAACTTGCCTGTTTTCAGTGTGCTAATCGATAAAAAAGAAATCTGCAGGATGCGTTCCTCTGGTTTATCTGAAACATAATTAAATAAGTTCGTTCAGAGAAAACGGCAGGTTTTAAAATCTGAATAAGGGAGAGAGAAAAATGGTTGAGAAAAAGTCAAAAGTGACGAGACGTAAGTTTCTAAAAGGTGGAACTGTTGTTGCTGGTGCAGCAGCGGTCGCGACATTGGCAACGCCAAATATTGCAGTTGCTAAGCCTGTGACGCTGAAAGTTCAAGCCGCTTGGGGTGGTGGAATTTTCCTTGAAAACGCCCAAAGCTATGTTGACCGTGTGCATGCAATGGCCGGTAAAGACCTTCGCATTGATTTGTTGTCGGTTAATTCGGTTGTTAAAACCAGCCAAATGCAAGACGCGGTTCACCGCGGCGTTCTTGATGGCGCGCATTATGTGCCGGCCTATTGGTATTCTAAATCCAAAACGGCATCATTGTTTGGAACCGGCCCTTGTTTTGGTTGGTCTGCTCAAGAAATGCTCGGCTGGATCCACTATGGTGGCGGTAAACAGCTGTTTAATGAATTGATGGGATCTTTGGGTCTTAATCTGGTTAGCTTTTTCAACAGCCCGATGCCAGCACAGCCTTTTGGTTGGTTCAAAGAACAAATCAAAGATGTGTCTCAGTTAAAAGGACTTAAATACCGCACCGTTGGTTTGGCCGCAGACGTTCTTTTGGAAATGGGCATGTCTGTTGTGCAATTGCCCGGTGGAGAAATACAACCGGCCATGAAATCAGGCCTGATTGACGCGGCTGAATTTAATAACCCTACATCGGATAAAGATTTCGGTATGCAAGATGTGTCCAAGCATTACCATCTTGCCAGTTTCCACCAATCACAGGAAGCGTTCGAAATTACTTTCAATAAAAAGAAATTTGATAGCCTGTCGAAAGAACAGCAAGCTATTCTGGAATATGCTTCCGAAGCTGAAAATACAGATTTCTATTGGAATAACACGTTACGTTATGCCGATGACTTGATTAGCCTTCAGGAAAAAAGTGGTGTTAATGTTCACCGGACACCCGATTCGGTTATGCAAGCGCAACTTGACGCTTGGGATGTGGTCGTTAGCCGAATTGAAAAAGAAGATCCTTTCTTCGCCAAGGTTATTCAATCACAGCGTACCTATGCCAAAAAAGTTATGGGCTACTTGTTGTTGAACCAGCCTGATTACGGTTTGGCTTATAAGCATTACTTCGGTTGATTGTGTTGGCAAATAGGCGCCGATTAAGACCAACTCGAAACTGATAAAAAGAGGGGTGGCCCCTGTGATGGTTTCGAAGTTGCTCACATTAATTATGTGATGAACTTCGAAGACTGAATCACACTAGATTCAGGACGCTAGCCATCCCTCGACAGTTTTTTTATTGATTTACGATCTCGCTATTGTTAGCGAAAGAGGGCCATATGACGAGTATTATTCACGCTATTGAAAGTCTGAACATCTGGATTGGTCGCGCGTTTGGTTGGTGCATCCTGATTTTAACATTTTCTGTGGCTTATGAAGTCTTCGTGAGGTATGTGCTGAATTCACCGACCGTTTGGGCCTTTGACATGATGGTGCAAATGTACGGAGCGCTATTTTTAATGGCGGGGCCTTATGCTTTGGCGCAAGATTCTCATGTCCGCGCCGATGTTGTTTACCGTTTGTGGCCTGTCAAATGGCAGGCGCGCGTTGATTTTGTTTTGTATGTATTCTTTTTCTTCCCCGGCATGGCGGCCTTGTTCTGGTATGGTTGGGAAATTGCATCCGATAGTTGGCGGTATAAAGAAGTGAGCTGGAACAGTCCGGCTCGGATTCAGATTTATTTCTTTAAAACGTTGATCCCCGTCGCGGGCGCTTTGTTGATTGTGCAAGGAATATCCGAATGTATGCGGTGTTATATTGCGATTAAAACCGGTAAATGGCCGGAACGCATGGAAGACGCCAAAGAAACCGAAGATATTCTTATCCAGAAAACAGATGACGCCTGATTTGAACGCTTAAATTAGCGCTGATCACTTTCCAATATGATTTATTACGGAGCCTGAAATAGGATGACGAACCCTGAAGTAGCCATTTTAATGCTATCCCTTTTTATTGTCTTGGTGATGCTGGGCTTCCCCGTTGCATTTACTCTTCTAGCTATGGGCGTGGGCTTTGGCTATTACGCCTATTACCAAGCCGACAGTATTCAGACAATTGCCGATGCGTTTACCAACAATATTTTCTATTTGTTGAACCAGAACACCTATTCGGTGATGGAAAATGATACGCTTGTGGCGATCCCGTTATTTTTATTTATGGGCTATGTTGTGGAACGAGCGAATATCGTTAATCGGTTGTTCGAATCGTTGCAAATGGCAGCGCGTAATTTGCCGGGATCGATGGCTATTGCAGCGCTTTTGACGTGTGCGGTTTTCGCAACGGCCAGCGGTATTGTTGGTGCCGTGGTTACATTGATGGGGTTGCTGGCGTTTCCAGCCATGGCCAACGCCAGATATGATAAAAGTTTTGCATCAGGCGTGATTTGTGCTGGTGGAACTTTGGGTATTTTGATCCCACCTTCGATTATGTTGATTGTTTATGCGGCAATCGCTGATTTATCGCCGCTGCGTTTATATGCGGCGGCTGTCTTCCCCGGGTTTTTACTCGCCGGCTCCTATATTGTTTATGTGATTATTCGAGTATGGATCAATCCGTCGATTGCGCCGAAACCATTGGACGAAGATGTGCCGCCAAAAGCACAAATTTATTGGCAATTGCTGACATCATTCGTTCCATTGACGGTTTTAATTATATTGGTGCTGGGCTCTATTTTAGGCGGATTAGCAACCCCTGCGGAAGCGGCGGCCATGGGCGCTTTAGGTGGGCTTGTCTTGGCGGGTCTCTATCGGTCCTTGAATTGGTTAATGCTTAAACAATCTGTGTATTTAACGGCCAAAGCCACGGCTATGGTGTGCTGGTTGTTTGTTGGATCCTGGACGTTTGCATCCGTGTTTTCTTATCTAGGCGGCCATGAAATCATCAAAGACTTTATTCTTGGATTTGATCTCGCTCCTTGGCAATTTCTGATTATGGCGCAATTGATTATTTTCTTGCTGGGTTGGCCGCTGGAGTGGTCAGAAATTCTGATTATTTTCGTGCCAATTTTCTTACCCATGTTGGACATTTTTGGCATCAATCCTTATTTCTTTGCCATGCTGGTTGCGTTAAATCTACAGACGTCGTTCTTAACCCCGCCGATGGCGATGTCGGCGTATTATTTAAAAGGGGTGTTGGGGGACCAGATTCAACTGGTCCAGATATTTAAAGGAATCATGCCGTATTTAGGGATTGTTATATTTACCATGGTTCTGATGTACCAGTTCCCGGGCTTAGCATTATGGTTGCCTGATTATCTATTTGGTGTGTATGTCCCATAATCGGTCATTTGATAACTGTTGTTGCTAACGAAACGAAAGGATTAAAAATGGTTGAAAAAATAAGTGGCTTAATTGGAACTCTGCTAATCGGGGTCTTTGTGTTGGGTTTAGCTCAAAGTATTTCAACCGGGTTTGCTGGATTTTGGGGAGGATTGCCGTTCTGGATTATTTCAATTTTTGTCTTGAGTTTGGTCGTTTATGATTATTGGGAATCATGTTTGCGCCACAAATCCGAAGACGAATAACGACTGGGTATAAATGGGTGTCGACTATGAATTTAGCTGATTTAAGCGCCGTTCAGTTGGCGGCAATGATCAAAGGCGGAGAAGTTTCTTCTTTAGAAGTGGTCGAAGCTTGTCTGACACGAATTAATGAACGTGAAGACGATGTTCAGGCATGGGCCCATTTGGATCCGGATTTTGTCAGAAAACAAGCCCGGAAAATGGATGAGATCAAAGCCACAGGACAGCCTTTGGGTGCGCTACACGGCATTCCTATTGGCATAAAAGATGTCTTTGACAGCAAAGACTATCCCACAGAAAACGGCACCGTTTTGGATGCCGGGCGCGAACCGTTAAAAGATTGTACGGTGGTTAGTTTGCTGAAAGCCCAAGGGGCGATCATTATGGGCAAAACCGTGACCACGGAAATGGCCGTGTTCAGCCCTGGAAAAACACGCAATCCTCATGACCAAACCCGGACCCCTGGTGGTTCATCCAGTGGATCCGCAGCCGCCGTTGCTTGTGGTATGGTGCCTTTGGCATTGGGAACACAAACCAAAGGATCAGTGATCAGGCCGGCGTCTTTTTGCGGGGTTGTTGGTTTTAAACCAACCCATGGCCGCATCCCAAGGACAGGGGCGTTGATGTTGTCGCGGGTTCTTGATCATGTCGGGGTTTTTGCCCGTAGCTTGGACGATGTCGCATTGATCAGTGAATGTTTAATGACCTATGATCCGTTGGACCCGGATACGGCGCCACGTGCCCACCCTCGGTTTTCGGAAATACTTGCTCAAACGCCTGTGATGCCGCCAAAAATTGCGTTTATAAAAACCCCTGTTTGGGACTTGGCCGATCAACAAACGGACGATGCCTTTGCTGAAATCGCGGATGTTTTAGGTGAGCATTGTAAAGAAATTCCCATGCCCGATGAATTTGGCAAAGTTATTGATAACATTCAAACTATCATGCATGCGGATTTGGCACGCTTTCTGGATAAATATATCGAGCGCGGCGAAGATAAAATCAGCGATGTATTACGCGCTATGATCAAAGACGGACAAACCATCAAAGCCGTTGACTATAATAGGTGTATGGATGAAATCGCACCGCTTAAGGCTTGGGTTAATAGTTTATGCGAAGAATACGATGCTATTATGACCCCCGCAGCCACGGGTGAAGCCCCCAAAGGTTTAGATAATACGGGCGACCCGGTGTTTTGTTCGATCTGGACCTATTTAGGTGTGCCCGCCCTAAGCCTCCCTTTGTTGGAAAGCGAAAACGGGTTGCCTATCGGCGTTCAATTGGTTGGCGCCAGCGGTGATGACGCACGGTTAATGCGTACCGCCCGCTGGTTTGCAGAAACGCTTACATCAGACGATTAAAGAATTAAAGCGTGACTTCAGTCGCAAGTCCTTGATCTTTTGCCAATTGTGCAGCAACGGACGCGACTGCTAAATCCTGTAGACCAACCCCGGTGCCATCAAACAATGTAATTTCATCTTCTGATGTGCGGCCCGCGTGTTTGCCGTTGATCACATCACCAATGGGCGTGATGTCATTTTCTTTAATCAAGCCAGAGGCAATGGCATGTTGAGTTTCACCAATGCTGATGGATTGGGCAATTTCGTCCGTGAACAATGTTGCCGCAGCAATCAGTTCGGCATCGACTTCTTGTTTGCCTTTGGTGTCGGTGCCCATACAAGCGATGTGTGTGCCCGGTTTGATCCAATCTTTCATCATCAATGCTTCGTGGGCAGAGGTGATGGTGATGATGACATCGGCTTCGGCGCCTAATTGTTCCCGTCCGACGGCTTCGAATGGTAGGCCTAAATCTTTGGCAACATCGCCTAGGCTATCCAGCATTTCAGGATGGAAGTTCCAGGCTACGACTTTTTCAAATTGGCGTTGTTCGGCCGCAGCGCGAAGCTGAAATTGTGCTTGATGACCGGCACCAACCATGCCCAAGACTTTGGCGTCTTTGCGGGCTAAATGGGCGATAGAAACAGAACTCGATGCCGCAGTGCGAACGGCCGTTAAATAATTTCCTCCCACCAACGCTTTGAGTTGCCCGGTGTCCGGATCAAATAAAAATATGGTGGATTGATGATTGGTTAAACCTTTGGCCATATTGCCCGGCCAATAGCCACCGGATTTGACACCTAATGCAAGGCCAGCTTTATCAAAACCGGATTTGAAACCATACAACGCGTCTTGGTAGCCGATGGCTTCGCGGATCACTGGGAAATTATAGGCGTCACCATTGGCCATGGCTGCAAAAACTTTTTCGACAGCCTCAAACGAATGTTTACGGCCAATGACTTTTTTACAAACGTCTTCGTTTACGATTAACATGGATGTATTCTCCTTAAAATGCCAAGCCGCGGGCTGTGACCGGCCACAGGCATTCAACCTTGCCATTACGAATGCCGACATACCAATCATAGACATTACATGTTGGGTCACAATGGCCTGGAATTAATTTTAATTTGTCGTTCAATTTCAAAATGTTATCTGGATCAGAAATGACGCCGTGTTCGTCGGAGCATTTGATGTATTCAACATCGGTGCGGCCAAAAATAACCGGCAGGCCGCTATCGACACTTTGCGCTTTTAATCCGGCATCACAAATGGCTTTGTCTTTTTTAGTTTTTGACATGACGGAGGTCCAAATAAACAGCGCATTTTCAAACTCGGAAATGAAATTACCCGATTTATCGAGAACGCGTTGATAGTCGGCATCCATAAAAATGTATGACCCGCATTGCATTTCATTATAGACAGCAGATGCGCCTTCGAAATAATAGCTTCCTGTTCCTGCACCGCCAACGATATCACATTCAAGGTCTTGGGTTTTTAACATGGCTACGGTATCTCTAACCTGCTGAACAGCGGTTTCAATTTGACCTTTGCGGACGTTAAAATCATGGACGTGCTGGGCTGCACCTTGGTAGGCTTGAATGCCTGAAAATGTTAAACCGTCACAGCCTGCGATTTTTTTAGCTAAATCGACAACGGGTTGGCCCCACTGAACACCGCAACGACCCGCACCGCAATCAATTTCAACCAGACATTCAATGGTCACGCCGGCTTTGACTGCGGCGGCTGATAAATCATCAACATTATTCATGTCATCAACGCATACAATGGTCCGGGCGCGTTTGGCTAGTCCGGCCAGACGCTCAATTTTTTTCAGGTCTACAACTTGATTGGATACCAGCACGTCTTTGACGCCGCCATCGACGATGGCTTCGGCTTCCGATACTTTCTGGCAGCACACACCGCAGGCCCCGCCGTGCTTAATTTGATAAAGCGCGATATCGGCGGATTTATGGGTTTTGGCGTGGGCACGGTGGCGGATGCCTTTTTCCTTGATGAAATCGCCCATGACTTTGACGTTTTTTTCGAACGCGTCCAAATCAATAATCAACGCAGGTGTCGCCACATCTTTGGCATCCATGCCGATTTCAGCAGGAACGTTATAGCCAACGACGAGATCAGAATTTTTTGTTATAGCATTCATTTTTAGTCTCCAGTTTTACATCCAGGGAAGTTTTTTTAAATCCACATTGCCGCCGGTTAAAATAACCCCGACGCGTTTTCCGTTAAATAAGTGTTTGTTTCTGATGATTGAAGCCACAGCCACAGCGCTGGACGGTTCAACGACAATTTTCATGCGTTGCCAGATCAGATACATGGCATCGATGATTTCCTGTTCGCTAACCAATAAAACGTCTGTCACAAAGTTTGATACGAAATGCCAAGTGCGTGGTCGCATGCTGACTTTTAAGCCATCTGCAATGGTGTTTGGGGCATCGTCTTCGATGATTTCTCCGGCTTTAAATGACCGATACACATCATCGGCATTTTCTGGCTCGGCAGCATAAATTTTAGTTTTTGGTGACACATTCGATGACGTCAAACAGGTGCCAGAAATCATGCCGCCACCGCCAATAGGTGCAACCACACTATCTAAATTGCCAACGTCTTCATAAAGTTCCAGCGAACATGTGGCTTGTCCGGCAATCACCCTGTGGTCGTTATAGGGATGGACAAAATCAGCGCCCGTGCGTTCGACAACCTCGTTCAACATGGCTTCGCGGGCGGTGGTCGATGGATCGCATTCCAAAACTTCACCTCCATAACCACGAACGGCTGCTTTTTTAGCTTCGGGTGCGGTGCGCGGCATCACAACGGTTGAATTGATACCGCGCCTTCCTGCCGCATAGGTTAACGATAATGCGTGGTTCCCCGATGAATGGGTCGCGACGCCTTTTGCCGCCTGTTCATCATTTAAACCAAAAACGGCGTTGGATGCGCCGCGGGCTTTAAAAACGCCGGCTTTTTGGAAATTTTCACATTTAAAAAATAATTTTGAGCCTGTCAGGTCATTAAAATAACTGGACGTTAATAAGGGCGTGCGGTGGATATAGGGCTTGATCCGGATATGTGCCACTTTAACATCATCAAAAGTAGGGATATACATGTCGTGGTCCTTAACGATTGTTGCGGTAGTAATTTTGTGCACGGGCGACACCGGAGCCAATCTCTATGGGGTAGTCTAAATCTTTCATCGCCATTTCAATGCAGGCAATACCGGATAAGGCCATGACGTCGGTCATTGACCCTAAATGACCGATACGGAATGCTTTTCCAGCCATTTCACCTAATCCCACACCAAATGACACACCGTAAGCCTCAAAGGCATGGTTGGTCAGTTTGTCGCTGTTAAAGCCTTCGGGCACATAGATGGCGCTAACGGTATCAGAGTACAGGTTTGGTGTTTTTGCACACAATTTTAAACCCCAAGCGGCGACGGCTTCGCGTACACCTTGGGCGATGCGGGCATGGCGGGCAAAAACGTTTTCAAGGCCTTCTTCTAACAACATATCAACACTGGCACGTAGACCGCTGATTAATTGAATAGGCGGGGTATAGGGATAACCACCACCGGCATTGGCTTTTGTCATATCGCGAAAATCGAAAAAACAACGTGGGCATTGGGCTGTATCTAAAACGTTCATGGCTTTTTCACTGACGCCGACAATGGCCATGCCTGTGGCCAGCATAAATCCTTTTTGTGATCCGGATACAGCGATGTCGACGCCCCATTCATCCATACGGAAATCCATTGATGCCAACGAACTGACACAATCTACATAAAGCATGGCTGGATGATCGGCTGCATCCATGGCTTTGCGAAGCCCGCCAATGTCGCTTTTAACGCCTGTTGCGGTTTCATTATGGGTGACAAGAACAGCTTTGATGGCGTGGTTTTTATCGGCTGCTAAACGTTGCTGATAGTCGGCAATCGGTGCCCCGGTTCCCCATTCGCATTCGATCACTTCAACATCTAAGTTGTGGCGTTGACAAAGATCGATCCAACGATGGGAAAACATACCGTACCGCGCAACCAAAACTTTATCCCCCGGTGACAAGGTGTTGGTAACCGCCGCTTCCCAGCCGCCCGTGCCGCTGGATGGAAATGTAATGACTTGACCTGTTTCAGTTTTGAAAATCTTTTTTAAATCATTCAACAAGGGACCGAGTTTTTCGGCAAAATCGGGTGCGCGGTGATCAAAGGTCGGAATGCTCATGGCATGGCGTAATTGATCAGGGATGTTGGTGGGGCCGGGGATAAAAACCGGATTTTGGGTGCTCATGATTGATCCTTTGGCGAATATATAAACTAACGAGATTGAAATTGTTAATGCCTAATGTAGCACGCAGGAAGTATTTTACAATTTTTCTGAAAAATATTTCCATTTTTATATTAATTAATGTATCTTGTTGATATAAAATAATAATTGTTTTCCATTTGTGTGATTAAATAAAAATCAAAAATATTTATTTGTGTTGAATTTTCTGGATATGGGAAAAGAAATTAAAAAAGGTGACGTTATGGAAAATCAAAAACGTTCAAGAGGCCGTCCTCGGTTGGACGTTAGCGACCAACAACCTTCAACAGTCCAAGCATTGGACCGTGGGCTAACAGTGCTGCGCTGTTTAGGTCAAGATGGAACGTTGACGCTAACCGATTTGGCGTCAAGGCTGGGGATGCCTGCTTCAACGGTACATCGAATTTTAGCCACCCTGAATGCACATGGGCTTGTGGAATTTATAGAACAATCACAGGAATGGGCGATTGGTATCGAAGCGTTTCGCATTGGCAGCGCCTATTTGGAGCGAACCAATTTAGTCGAAGCATCACGGACGGCAATGCGTTCATTGATGATTAATACCGGGGAAACGTCAAACTTGGCGATTATGGATGATGGTGATGTTGTTTTTGTCAGTCAAATCGAAAGCCATAACCCAATTCGAGCATTTTTTAGATCAGGAACCCGCGGGCATATGCATTCATCGGGTATCGGCAAAGCATTGTTGGCAAATATACCGGAAAAAGACGTTGATAAAATTGTCCGAAAAAAAGGTCTGCCAGCATTTACCGAGAAATCGTTAACCATGAAGGATAAACTGTTTGCTAATTTGCAGATAACAAAAAAACGCGGTTGGTCGCTGGATGATGAAGAGCGTTATTCAGGCATGCGCTGTGTCGCAGCACCAATTTTTAACGCATATGGCGAAGCCGTGGCCGGGATTTCTGTATCGGGTCCAACGCTTCGTTTTGCCGATGAAGCCATCGAGGACTTTGCGGAAAAAGTTATGGAAGCCGCTCGCAGAGTAACTATAATGATTGGTGGAAAAGTGCCAGAATAGTCATGAATAAAATAATTTTAGCGAATAGTTTATAAGGAATAAAAATGCAAAAAAGAAAATTGGGCACGGGCGGCGCACAAGTCTCAGCCATCGGAATTGGGGCTATGTCGTTTACCGATTTTTACGGACCAACGGACGAAAAAAAATCCCATCAGATTTTATCGACAGCTTTGGATTTAGGCATTGATCACTTAGATACATCCAATGTTTATGGCATGGGTAAATCCGAACAACGTATTGGGTCGTTTTTAGCTAAACAAGGAGCCGCTCGTCACGATATGTTCAAAATTGCGACCAAAGCCGGTATTTGCAGCAGCGAAGACGGTCAAAGATATTTTGATAATAGCCCCGAACATTTAATGGCCGAGTTGGATGGCTCATTAAAACGTTTAGGCGTTGATGTTGTGGATTTATTTTATGTCCACAGGCGGGATCAAAATATTCCCATCGAAGACGTCACCGAAACATTGGTGGGCTTTATCAAAACTGGAAAAATTAAACAATTTGGCTTTTCAGAAATTGCGCCAACCTCATTGGCGCGGTCCGCGGCTATTCATCCGGTCGGGGCGGTACAATCAGAATATTCATTATCAACTCGCACGCCGGAATTGGGATTGCTGCAAAAAACTGCTGAATTAGGTGCCTCGCTTGTGGCTTTTAGCCCGGTTGGTCGAAGTTTATTAAGTGATCATCCCCATAATAGAGAAAAAGCAGAAAGCATGGGGTTTCTTAAAAATAACCCGCGGTTTATGGAACCCAATTTGACTATGAATATCAACGCTGTGGACGGTTTTCGTAAATTTGCAAAAGAGTTGGGCGTTAAAACATCGACCCTGGCGATCGCTTGGTTGCTTCATCAAGGGTCGCATGTGTTGCCCATACCGGGCACGCGTTCAACAACACATTTAAAAGAATTGGCGAAGGGTGTGGATTTGAAGCTTGGTGCCGATGAGCTTGGCCTTATAGAAAAACTTTTGCCGCTCGGCTGGGCTCATGGTGAACGTTATTCCCAAGCTCAATGGGTGGGGCCTGAAAAATATGGATGATTTATAATTCCGGCTTCATTAATTGATAGGACTACTCTTTGTTGACTTGTTCGCCGGGGGCCAACCCATCCGGCGTGACATTCAAAATACGGGCATAGGATGATATTTTTGCGGGGCCGTCCGTGCAGTCTTTCATACAAGCTGTATTTTTGACGTCTGATTTAGGGTCGAAATAAAACCCACCCGCATTTGGCATTTTTACCGCAGTCAACGTTTTGGCATTCATCACGCTGTCTTCGTCAATAATGCTGTTGGCAGATAAAATGAACGCAGTTAAGGCATAGGTTTCGTCCGCCGTTAACGATTGTGCTTCACCAAACGGCATAGCACGGCGGATGTAATCAAACAAAATTGGACTATAGGGCCAAAAACTTCCAACAGTTTTTTCAGGTCGTTCGCCGTTTTTTAATTCTTTTGTATCGCCGCCAACCAAGACCGGGAAATTGCCCAAGCCTTCGCCAAAATCACCATGGCAGCGGGCGCATTTCCCTGCGAAAATTTCTTCGCCTTGAGCCGCTGTGCCTTGGCCTTGGGGCAGACCTTTACCATCAGGGCGAATATCGATGTCCCAGTAAATTATTTCTTGAGGTGTCGCCATTTGTCCAACACCAAATTTTGGCTGATCGCTGTCGGCAAAGCTGGACATGAATGTCGCCGCAATAATTGCTGTTGCACCTATTACAATGGAGCCTAATTTAACCAACTTGGACATTTTCGGAAACTCCATCTTTTTTTAGGTGCCAGGTTTGGATGGCATTGTTATGGTAAATCGACCATTCACCGCGCACGTCGCGCAATTGTTTTATTGTTGGTTGCACATAACCGGTTTCATCCATCGCTCGGCTTTGCAGTAATGCAGGGTTTCCGTTCCATTGCCAAGGTAGGCTGAACCGGGTTAATGATTTAGGTAAGACAAGTCCATCTAATGCCGCGGGTTGCCAGTTACGGCCACCATCAGTCGATACATCAACACGCTTTATTTTTCCGGCACCGGACCAAGCCAGTCCTGAAATCGTGTGATAGCCTTTGTCCATTAATTGGTTTTCAGGACAAGGCGAAGTGATCACCGATTTGGCTTCCATCTCCCAAGTGAATTGACGTGCTTTGCCTGATGGCATCAAATCTGTGTATTTTGATGTTTCTTCGCGGTGGTGCCACGGTTTGTCACCAATTTCCAATCGCCGCAACCATTTGACATTAATGTTGCCTTCCCAGCCGGGAACGATCAAACGCACTGGATAGCCTTGTTCCGGACGCAACATTTCACCGTTTTGTGCATAGGCAACAATACAGTCGTCCATGGCTTTTTTAATTGGTAATGAACGGCTTAAGCCCGCTGCATCGGCGCCTTCGACAAGTATCCATTTGCCTGCGTCTTTTACGCCCGCTTCTTTTAATAGTGTTGAAAGTTTGACACCAGTCCATTCTGATGAGCTGACCATGCCGTGGCTATATTGCACGCCATTTAATTGTGCGCCGCGCCATTCCATGCCGGTGTTGGCCGCGCATTCAACAAAATGAATACGGTTGACGGACGGTAACCGCATCAGGTCACGCATGGAAAATTTTAATGGACGGTCAACAAACCCGTGCAACAACAAAACATGTTCTGCCGGATCGATTTCAGGAACGCCGCCATGATGTCGTTCAAAATGCAAGCCATTGGGAGTGATGATCCCGTGCATTCTGTAAAGCGGGGCAAAACTTACGGAGGATTCTGGCGTAGGCGTTAACCAGTCGACAGTCCGCCTGACGACACCTTTTTCAAAATCAGATGGTTGACCATATGGGTTTGAATTCACACCCTCGCCCAAATAGCGCGACCAATCCGGGACTTCTTTAGGGATGATTGCATCTTTGGCTGATGCTTTTGGAAGCGCACCCGCACCCATGGCAACAGATGCCGCGGCGACCGATGCGCCGCCTACTAAAAACTGACGACGGGCAATGCCGGTAGTGTTTGTATTGGGCGGCGTTTGTGCGGAATTTTTTTTATGGTTCGTTTTCATCGGGAAAAGTCCTTGGTCGGGCACTTTGATTTTATTGGTTCAGCCAATTAGAGCCGCAATTGAAGTTTAGTATTAATATAATATATATAATTTATATTATATTAAATTATATATTGTCAAGAGATCTTAATAAAATAAAGGCCGTAATACTTGTATGCGTAGCGTTTATTTATATAAATGACTTAGCTTGAACAATAGCCGATCTTATTCCAGAAGGTGTCTGTATTTCAAGTTGTGATCCGGGTTCCCAATAAGACTGTTCAATCATCGCCAAGGCTACATTTGTATTAAAACCGGGAGACCAAACTGCTGACGTGACCACGCCTGCTGGTTTGTTTTTAACGTAAACAGGCCAAGCTTCCAGACATGGTGCCAAAGGCAGCCCAGCAATGGACAGGCTGCGGATTTGGCGGGTTGGATTTTTAACAGATGTTTTTTTTAAAGCCGCATCACCGACACATGACGTCGATAAATGAGGTTTACAGAATTTCCCCAACCCGCATTCAAACGGCGTGTTTTGTTGGTCCATGTCGTTGCCAAAAGACAACAACCCGGCTTCGATCCGTTCTATCAAATTTGGAGAACCGGGACGGACGTTTAAATCTTGCCCATGCATGAAAAGTGCATCCCATAAAGGTTCGGCAAGCGAAGGGCTGTCTACGTAAATTTCGAACCCACCCTGTTTTGAATATCCTGATCGGGAAATAATAAACGAGTGGTCTTTAAATGGCAGCTTTGCGAAACGAAAAAAACCGATGTCACGGACCGCTTCGCCAAAAATACGCGCGACTAAGTCATCGGATTTTGGGCCTTGGACGGCTAACGGATAAACCTCAGGTTCGGTGATGCGAACATTTAATTTTAAACCACAAGCAAGCCCTTTTACCCATAATAAAAGGTCACTATCGGCAATCGATATACGGAAATGATCATCGGCCAATTTAAGGGCAACAGGATCATTGAGCATATGCCCCTGTTCGTCGACGACAGGAATGTATAAACATTGACCAACGGCCATGGCTCCAAGAAACCGGGGCGTTAAAATTTGCATTAAATAGTCTGCTTCGGGCCCAGAAATATCAATTTGACGTTCACAGGAAACATCCCAGACTTGGACATGAGATTTTAAATGATGGTAATCGTCTTCAAGATTTGAAAAAACGGTTGGTAAAAGCATGCGATTATAAACAGTGTAACTTTTGACGCCGTGAAAGTTAACTTTATCCGTGAACGGAGTGCGTCTTACACGCCTGGAAATTGAAAGCAGATAACGTGTCATGATGGGCTCTCATTAAAGGCGGTGTATTGAAAATAATCCATGGATATATATCCAAATATGCATTACTCGGTTTGTATTTAATAACTATGTTATGCTGATATTTTAGTGGCTTTACTAAGGAATGGGTAAAAACTATGGATCAGCTGGATGGTGTTTCATGATAAAATGTTACTCTGAATATGTGTGGACGATTATTCAAGCCCTTGTTTTTATGCCGGTTCAATTATGCTTTAATTAAAGCGTGAGGTTATTCAAAATTTTTTAGGAAATTCTTAAGCAGGTGGTCTAGATCATGCATTTCTTTGGGTGAAAGGGCCGATGTTAACCGGATTTGAGTGGCCACATGGGCGGTGACGGCCGCATCAATGGTATCAAATCCTTTGTTGGTTAACGCGATGAAGACGCTGCGTCCATCATCTGGGTTTTGAATGCGTTTGATGTACCCTGATTTCGCCAATTGATCGATGCGGTTGGTCAATGTCCCTGATGCAATCATCATGGTTGATAATAATTCCCCAGGTGACAGTTGATATGGTGGACCACTGCGGCGCAGGGTCGCCAGCACATCAAAGTTGGATAAATTCAATCCAAATTCATTAAACGTCATTTCCATGTCGCGAACTAAATGATGGGATAATCTTTGTAAACGACCGATCAAACCCATTGATTGGTTATTTAAATCGGGGCGTTCAGTTTTCCATTGCGCAAGAATTTTATCAACATCATCCATTAAACAAGTATGCAAACTTTTATCTTGACGTCAAGATAAACTAAAGTAGTTTGAGGTCGAGGTAAATATTAAGGAACAATAAATGACCCAAAAACTGGATATGTTATTAACCGCTGTGGCCCCTGCGATTTGGGGTAGTACGTACTTAGTCACCACAGAACTTTTACCTGAAGGTTATCCATTAACAGTCGCCATGCTGCGCGCATTGCCAGCAGGAGTATTATTATTAGTCTGTGCGCGTCAGTTGCCGGTTGGCATGTGGTGGGTGAAAATATTTATACTTGGTGCCTTAAACTTTTCGATTTTTTGGTGGTTACTGTTTATGGCGGCCTATCGGCTGCCAGGTGGAATAGCGGCAATATTTGTTGCAATCAGCCCATTAATTGTTGTTTTTTTAGCGCGAATATTTTTGGCGAGTGAAATTCGTGCGACGTCAGTTATTGCAGCAATTGCAGGGATGACAGGTATTGCCGTTTTGACGGCCAAAACTGAAATTGATTTGGATTCAGTGGGGGTCATTGCGGGTGTAGCGGGTGCTTTTTCCATGGCTTTTGGAACGGTGTTAACCCGCCATTGGCAACCACCCGTACCCTTATTGACATTTACCGCATGGCAATTGACTGCGGGCGGAATTATTTTGTTGCCCGCCGCAATGTGGTTCGAGCCGGCATTGCCTGAATTGGTGATAAAAAATTATATAGGTTTTATTTATTTAGGTTTTTTTGGTGGGCTGATTACTTATGTATTGTGGTTTAGGGGCATCCGCAAATTGGATACCTCAAGTGTGGCTACACTGGGATTCATTAGTCCGTTGGCGGCGGTGATCTTGGGTTGGTGGTGGCTTGGGCAAAGTTTAGGGCCGTGGCAACTGGCTAGTATAATTGTGGTCATGGCAAGCATTTGGTTAGGGCAAAAAACAAATACATATACCAAACAAAACTCGGAAATAACTGTATTAAAAACAATGACAGAAAAAAGTTAAACAAATGAAAAAAATGAAGATATTAATTATTGGAAGCACGGGAAACGTTGGACGCCGGGTGGTGGAAGAGGCGCGTAACCGAGGACATGAAGTCTCCGTCATGGTGCGTAGGCTAGATGGGGAAATCAATAAAACAAAACCAATAAAACATATGATCGGGGACGCGGCGAACGTTGAAGATGTTAAAAGGTGTAGTCAAAATCATGATATCGTTATCAGCGCAATTCGCCCAAAAGAGGGCAATGAAAATGAGTTGATCAAATTAACCCAACACGTCATGAAAGGGGTCTGTGCCGTTGGAGGGCGCGTAATCATTGTTGGTGGTGCCGCCCGGTTATTGATACCAAAAGAAAATGGTGAAACGGTATTGACGATGCCCGGTTTTTTACCAACCCAAATTGTCGATATTGCAAAAGCTTGTCAGGCCCAATTTGATATGTGTGTCACTGATAAAACTACAAATTGGACATACTTGTCACCTCCACCCATGCTTGTGCCCGGCGAAAGAACAGGGGCATATAGGGTTGGGGCGGATCAATTGGTGGTCGATCAAAATGGAAAGTCAGCGATATCTTTGGAAGACTTTGCCGTGGCATTAGTAGATGAGGCAGAGCAAGCAAAGCATATCCGCAAAGGCTTTACCGTGGCGAATTAATTTAATCTTCGGATAAAGCAGCCTAATCGCCTTTGCTTAGCCGGTTTTGGATAGAAGAAATATCGGTTGTATTTTGAATAATCTGCTGAATATCTTTTCCGGCACCGGGGGAAAACAAAACAAGCACCTAAAACTTGACCGCCATGGACCGCCATGCGTTTGATGATTGACATCATCAAAATCATCAAAATCATCAAAATCATCAACGGCGCCATCAATAACGCGCAATGATCCAAATCCTTTTACATCGATGCCGTCCATTTTCAAACTGACAAATGTGTTAGGGGTGTGTAATGGGCATCAAGCCCGAACAAAGCTGATGGCTTGAGCTGTTGCTACAGAGACTATAGCCCGCCAACTGCATTCTGCATTTGGACGCTCAGCAATATCGCCAAGGGTACAAAGATTTTCATGAAATTTAAATAGTCTGGCTTCAACGTGGATCAACACGCGCGCCCAGTTTTGTTCGTACAAATCGGAAAGCAGTATTAATTCATTGAGTGCTGCTTTTGTTTCGTACGTTGTACCCGGATAATCAAATAATCTCATAGACAAAAGCCCCTATACAGTGTTGGTGGAGTAAACTCCGTAGCTTGTTGATGAGGTCTATTGGACTGGTGTAATGCACGGGTAGGTCTTAGGGCCCGGTTTCATTCAATACCAAAAGAAATTTATGTAATTCTGTTTGCGAAACAAGGGATTTTACCAAATGAAACAGCCGAAAGACATGAATAGCATATTCAAGGCAGTTTGTTGTTGAAAAAACGTTTGTTAGCAACCCAAGGGCGTGGCGTCTTTGCCTTATGAGTGCGTCAAAAAGCTTTGAAAATGCGCTACATATGTGGCAGCCTTTTTTCTGTTCAAAGAACAAACCTGCTCGCCCAGAATGGACGAATTGAATGAGTATTGCCCCTAGTAATTATTAACATCCGGACCAGTCGTTGAATTGCGTTGCAGAAAAAATTTTAATAATCCAACGGATGCCAGAGAAAGCGCAGCAAAGCTTAAAATAATAGTGCGCCACGTTTCGAATAAGACAAAGGGTTCAAACAAAGCATTGTTTTCTGCATAAACCAAAGCGCCTATAATAAGGGCTGCGATACCCGCCGGTAAGACAAAAAAATTAAAGCCTAAAAACACATCAGCGATAATTAAAACAAGTCCAATAATCAACCATACTTCTGTGACGTACGCCCAATAATTTAAATCCATTCTCGTACTCAGTCCTTAAGGTTGAATGTTTCTAACAAGACTTGCAATGATCCCAAGGCTTTGGTGACATCCGAGGGCATGATAACGGTTTTGCTGTTTGGACTGGAAGCGACAGCACCCATCGCATCGACTTGGCGTTTCATGATTTCAAAGTTAATTGCACCTTGTCCGTTATCATTGATGGCGGCTGAAACCAGACGAGTTTGTTCTGCGTCGGCTTCGGCTTTGATTTTAACGGCATAAGCATCGGCGTCTGCTGTGACCCGGACCGCGTCGGCAGCTTTTTCGGCTTCAAAAAAACGGGCTTCGGCACTTAATTCAACGGACCGTTTTTCACCTTCTGCTCTTGCGATCAATGCACGGCGTTCCCGTTCCGCATTTAATTGCTGGCGTTGGGCGTCTTTGGTTTTTGCATCAATGATAACATCCGTGATTTCGGTTCGGGTAATTTCGATGCCCCAAATTTCAGCGGCTTGTTGTAGGTTTTTAGCAATTTCGATATTCATTTGTTCACGCGACGACTGTAATTCATCAAGTTCAAGTTTACCTGCCGCTGACCGTACAATCGATGTGGCCGCTGTGTGTTGGGCCGCGTTGATATCACGGATCCGGTAAACGCTGCGGCTGGCATCAAGGACTCGGAAAAACACAGTGGCTTCCAATCCGACTTCGACATTATCACGGGTGATCACAGAAATTGAAAATTCCGGAAGTTGACGTTCTAGTATGGATATTTTGTGAGCAACATTATCCAAAAATGGGACAATAAAGTTTAATCCGGCATTCAAAGTTTTTGTATATTTACCAAACCGTTCAATGATAAAAACATCGGATTGAGAAACTACTTTAACGCCTCTATAAATAAGTATAAATGCAAACAGGACGATAAGAATAACCGTGATGTTTTGCAGAAAAATTTGTGTCATATATTCGCTCGCCATAAAATTAAAAGCCAAAGAAATGAAGTTATCGTAATTAGCCACTCAAGCATAAAAGACGGACTAATTACAGCTTAAAAGATGAATAATGTGACGGTTATTCAAAATAAAGGTGTTATAAATCTTCGACACCCCGTCGCCCGACCAAAATATCTCTGTGCACCCAAGTCGACATTAATAATCCAAAACCTATCATTAATGTTAACATGGCCGTTCCGCCATAAGATATTAATGGTAATGGAACACCAACAACCGGAATTAAGCCCATGACCATCGCGATATTAATAAAGACGTATAAAAAAAATGTTGTTGTCACACCAATGCCAACCAAGCGCCCGAATTGTGTTTGGCAGCGCATTGAAATGGCGTAACCAAAAATTAAGATCATACAATAAAGGGCCAATAGCGCGACGCCACCGATCATCCCAAATTCTTCGGCAAGCAAAGTAAATATAAAGTCGGTTTGCATTTCTGGCAAAAAATTAAGCCGTCCTTGGGTGCCGCTCATAAAGCCTTTGCCCGTCATAGCGCCTGACCCAAGGGCTATTTTTGATTGGATAATATGATACCCTGCCCCTAATGGATCGGATTCGGGGTTTAAAAACATCAGTACGCGCTTTTGTTGATATTCGCGTAAAAACTGCCAAGCAATAGGGGAAGCCGCGATAGAAGCGCCAATGATCGCGCTAAATTTCCAAATTTGTACACCGGCTGCAAAAAATATGGCACTGCTTGCCATCAATAACATTAATGCGGTGCCGAGGTCAGGTTGGCGTAAAACTAAAACGGTTGGCGCGGCAACCAGAAAAATTGGAAAGATCATCAAGCTTGACCGGCGGGCATCGTCGATGCTGGCACCATGAAAATAGCGTGCTAATGATAATACCAAAGCAATTTTCATTATTTCTGAGGGCTGTAAATTAAAATAGCCGAGATCAAGCCAACGTTTTGCACCCATGCCAATCAATCCGGATAATTCCACCAAAATCAAAAGCACAAGTGAAACTGCATAAAAAACATAAGCATATTTTAGCCAAAACCGAATATCGATGACTGTGATGACAATCATCACCACCAAGCCAAATATAAAACGTATTAAATGTTTTGATGCCCAAGGGTCAACACTGCCACCTGCGGCGGAATATAACATGGCAAAGCCGACCGCTGCGACCGTACATAACAAGACCACCAACGACCAATTAATTTGCCACATTTTTTGCAGTAATGTCATATTGGGCGAATTGTAACGACTATACATCATGTGACCGGCTTTTGTTTTTACGTGTTTGTTTTTCCGTTTTTAAAATTTGATCATCGGTCGGTGTTTCTTGAGCAGCGGCAGTCGTAATGGATTGGCTTGTCTGGGGGTTAAACACGCCGGGTTTAACAGACTGTCGGCGGCCGGCTTCGATGATGACATCGCGTGCAATCGGGGCGGCAACCGATGACCCGCCGCCGCCATGTTCGACGACAACGGATACCGCATACCGAGGCGCATCAACAGGAGCATAAGCAACAAATAATGCGTGATCACGGCGTTCCCATGGCAAGTCTTTGTTTTTTATAACGCCTTGTTCGCGTTCGCTTTTGGTGATGCGGCGAACTTGCACGGTTCCTGTTTTCCCGGCCATGCGGAAATTAGGGACTTGGGTCTTGCTGCGCCTCGCTGTTCCTTGTGGAGAATTAACCACTCGGGTCATGGCATTGAGAACTAATTTCAAGTCTGCTGGTGAAATATTTAAACTCGGGAATGTATTACCTGTTTCATTGTCCGCTGTGTCGTCGTTTGCTGTTGACCGATTGCGAGTTAGCCGTGGGGTAACGGCGAACCCGCCATTCGATAACCGGGCGGTCATGACGGCTAATTGTAAAGGGGTCGTTTGTACAAAACCTTGACCGATGCCAGCGATAATTGTTTCGCCTTTTAACCATGATTTACCTAATGTTTCACGTTTCCACTGTTTGGTAGGCATTAATCCGGGGCGTTCCCCTGAAAGTTCTAGTCCAGGTTTAGTGCCCATGCCTAAACGTTTGGCCATCGCCGAAATACGTTCAATGCCAGTGCGCATTGCGATTTCATAAAAATAGACGTCACACGATTGCTCGATCGCTTGTTCGGCATTCATGAGCCCATGGCCATTTTTTTTCCAACAATGGAAAGTACTGTCACCGACGGTAATTGATCCAGAACAGAATATTTTTTCCTCTGGTTTGACGACACCTTTATCAAGGGCAGCTAACATATTAGACATTTTAAAAGTTGAACCCGGCGAATATTGTCCGGCGATGGCTTTATTAATCAACGGCTTTTTTTTGTTGCCGGCTAAAACTTTCCATTCATCAGAGGTTAACCCGCGGCTAAAGGCATTGGGATCAAAACTAGGCGTTGATGATAAGGCTAATATGTCGCCTGTATGTACATCCATGACCACAACAGACGCGCTTTCATCGCCCAACCTATCGGCAATAAATTTCTGCAGCCCCATATCGATGGTCAACGCAATTTGTTCGCCGGGTTGCCCTTCTTGGCGTTTTAATTCCCGGATAACCCGGCCAAATGCATTGACTTCGACTTGTGAACTGCCGCCTTTGCCGCGTAATTTAATATCTAACGTTTTTTCAATTCCCGCTTTGCCAATCCGGAATCCCGGTAATTCTAATAATGGGTCACCGTTGATATCTTCTTTTGATGGTGTTGCGACATAGCCTAAGACATGGGCGATTTTTTGACCTTCTGGATAATAGCGGCTTTGCCCAACGTCGATCATAATGCCCGGTAGATCCGGAGCGTTAACTTCAATTCGTGCGACTTCGTTCCAATTCAAATTTTCCCGTAACGTCATGGGAACAAACTTTCGGCTACTGTGTGTTTCACGCAGGATACGTTGTTTTTCAGCCGCATTGATGGGTATGATTTCAGAGATTATATTCAGTGTCTCGGAAATGTCTGGACTTTCTTCAGGCACTAAAAGAGCTCTGTAATTTTGTTGGTTTTCGGCAATCATGCGGCCAAAACGATCAGTGATTTGTCCGCGTGGCGGTGCCAGTAAACGTAAACTGATACGATTTTCATCGGCTAGCATTTTATATTTTTCGGCTTCGATGACTTGTAAATAGTACATCCGTGCCACAAGCGGGCTGATGAGTAATAATTTGCCGCCACCTAACATGAACGCGCGGCGGTTAAACAATTTATGTCGATCAGAATCCCGGTGCATATTAAACCTGCTGTAAAAACCGTGTTTGCCAGTTCAAAAACAAGCGCGCTAACAAAGGGTAAATTGCGACACTTAACAGGAACTGATAGATGGCAAAGGTTGGGTTGATGAGAGTTTGGTTAAGAGCGGATGTTAGTATCCATAAAATTGATGTCGACATTAAGGCGATCAAAGCAAACCCCAGCCAAACAATGACAAAAGATTTGCCGATTAAAAACCGATGCTGAGATATGGCCACACCATAAACAATTAAATAGACGAACGCATAAAGACCAATGTTCGAAGAACTTAAGAAGTCCTGTAGTAAGCCTAATAAAAACACCGCGTACACAGGCATTAAATTTGAGCGGTAAATGGCCCAATGATAAACGGCCATCAATCCAAGAGTTGGCATTATCAGTGTTAGTCCAGGAATATGAAACGGCAGCATAGACAACATCATGAATAAGAAAGTCAATAAAAAAGGCGTCACCTGACGGGCAAAAGTATCCATCTGCAGTAACAAGCCTGATTTCATTGCAGTTTTTTCCCGGAGCCATTGGTTTGAATAATGCCGTTTAAACCAAAATCAATGAGGCGAACATTATCCAACCGATTGCGATTGATAAAAGGCCTGACGATAGGAGCGCCTTCTTCCTCACCGATGACGATGCCGATGGGAAGGCCGGGCGGAAAAACACCGCCGTGGCCGGATGTGTAAACCCGTTCTCCCGGATCGGGTTTGGAGCCGGGTTCAAGCCGGATCAGTTTTAATAATTCATTATTGCGTCCGGCTAAAATGGCAGGTTCGCGGTCTTTGCCAACGGCTACAGGTATGCGGGAGTTTAAATCATTGATTAGCAATAATCGTGCAGAACGGTTGCCGACACCAACAATCCGTCCGGTCAAAGCTTCGCCGCTTAGAGCGACTTGTCCTTTTTGTACGCCATCGCGCAATCCGGCGTTCAAAATTAAACTATAAGCAAAAGCCCCGCCCGTATCTGCAACGACCCGTGCTGCAATATAGCTGGTTTTAGGTTCGGGAACATAGTTCAAAAGACCGCGTAATTTTTTATTTTCGGTTTGCAGTTTCTGCGCCACTGTCTGCCATTGTCGAAGCTGCTCGATATCTTGGCGTAATTGGATGTTTTCGCTGCGCAGCCGAAACATGGATTGTATTTCCGCAATCCCTTTATTAATACTTTCAAGCGGTTTAGCCACAGCGTCGAAAACAGGCGTTAATGTATCGGTAATTTGGAAGCGGACTTTTTCAAGCAAAATAATGTCGATTTTGCCAAGCATCATTATACCGACAGCCAACACCAATAGCCCCATAAAAGCGAAGCGCTGGGCTAATGTTTTGATCGGTGCCGCAAAGCGGTGAAAAGTTTGTGGTGCCGTTTTCACAATTAAATTTCCGGCCAGGTTATTATTTTAAAGCTGTCTTGTTAGTGGGTCTTGTTAATAAAGTCTGCGTATTATTTGCTGTCTTAATTGTCGGATTATTGAACAGAACAAACCTATCGAAAAACATGAGCACAAAAAAGCAGTAAGCAATGCAGATTAATATAATCTTAAATCACATGAAGAATGACCCGTACCTTACAGAAAGTAAAGGTTTTTAGTGCTATTAGTGCAAAGGTTAATGACTTTTAATATGAGCTTGTTAACACGTTCTTTAAACGTTTCATCTCTTCTAATGCCCGGCCGGTACCCAATACAACACATGAAAGCGGGTCATCAGCGATGGACACGGGTAATCCGGTTGCGTGGCGCAGCACAAAATCGATATTACCAAGCAATGCGCCACCGCCGGTTAATACAATTCCTTTATCAACGATATCGGCGGCCAATTCAGGGGCCGTATGTTCAAGGGCCACTTTCACGGCTTCAATAATAGCACCGACGGGCTCTGATAAGCTTTCCGCGATTTGGCGTTCAGAAATGATCAGTTCTTTTGGAACCCCGTTCATTAAATCCCGGCCTTTGATTTCCATTGTATGGCCGTCGCCTTCTTCGGGAGGACAAGCAGAGCCAATGTCTTCTTTGATACGGGCCGCACTGCCTTCGCCCACCAATAGGTTATGGTTGCGACGGATATAGGCAATAATGGCTTCGTCCATTTTGTCGCCGCCAACACGTACGGACCTAGAATAAACGATGCCACCCAATGACAATACGGCGACTTCGGTGGTGCCGCCGCCAATATCCACAACCATGGAACCGGTTGGTTCTGTGACGGGCAAGCCGGCACCAATCGCGGCAGCCATCGGTTCTTCGATCAAATGGACTTTCCGTGCCCCCGCGCTTTCCGCCGACTCGCGAATAGCACGCCGTTCAACCGCAGTGGATCCTGATGGCACGCAAACCACAACCAATGGGCTGGCAAAACTGCGGCGGTTATGCACTTTGCGGATAAAATATTTAATCATGTCTTCGGCGACTTCAAAGTCGGCAATGACGCCGTCCCTCAACGGGCGGATGGCGCGGATGTTTCCCGGCGTCCGGCCTAGCATTTGTTTGGCTTCTTCGCCAACAGCTAAAACTTGGTTTTTACCTTTGACTTCTTGAATGGCCACAACAGAAGGCTCATTCAGGACAATGCCCCGGCCTTTGACATAAACCAATGTGTTTGCTGTGCCGAGATCAATGGCCATGTCGGCTGACAGGAATCCGAACAATCGAGAAAACATATATCCTCATAACTCCAAAATAGAACGTTTAAATCAGTCGTTTTTATAAATCGGTATAACAAACCTGAGATTTAGAAACCTAACTGAAATCAATTACCAAAAAATTAAACTTCTGAATAGCATTTATCCACGCATATCTGCGTCTTTATAAGAAGTTGTTGCCTAAAGTGCCAGCCCTCACTTGCCGTAAAACTAATATTTTTGCAAGCGATAAAATATCAATGGTAATGCAAAACATAAAACCAACACATTGTAACAAAATTTATTGCACTTAAATTGATATAATGGCTATGGACCCGGGACCTTGTTCCCGATATCGTGCCCGCCACGGCAGAGTAAAATAAGGTTTAAGGTTAAATGTTCCTAAGTACTTTTGAATTGTTTAAAATTGGCATTGGCCCGTCGAGTTCCCATACCGTGGGGCCGATGGTTGCCGCCGCACAGTTTTTACAAAAAATAAAACAAGATCCCCTGTTGACGGATCTTAAAAAAATTCAAATTACGTTATATGGTTCATTGGCGTTTACCGGCCATGGACATGGTACAGACCGGGCTGTGGTGTTGGGGTTGTTGGGGGAAAAACCTGACACTGTCGATCCGGATGATATAGATAATTTAATAGAAACCGTGGAACAAACAAAAACCATCCCTATCCAAGGTCATGGCGATCTTGTTTTTGATATGCAGACTGACATTATTTTCGATTACGGCCCGGCTTTGCCCGGCCATGCTAACGGCATGTATTTCAAAGCTTTGGGTGGTGCAGGTGAAAATAAAGCTGAACAAATATATTTTTCAGTTGGTGGCGGTTTTGTTGTCTGCGGTGAAGATATTGAAAGTGTTAGCTTAGACATGCCTGCGCACGATATTCCTTATGCGTTCCGAAACGCTCAGGAAATGCTGAAAATGGGCAAGGTAGCGGGAATATCTTTGGCGGCTATGAAATTGGCCAACGAAATGGTAGTTTTATCGGAACAATCGGTGTTTAAAAAACTCGATCAAATATGGTCTGTCATGAATGGTTGCATTGAACGCGGGCTGAAACAATCAGGAACGTTGCCGGGGGGCCTGAATGTCAAACGCCGGGCGGCCAAAATTTTTCATGACGTTAAACAAGACGAAGGCCGCAATTTCAGGTTTGAACACACCTGCATGGATTGGATCAGTCTGTATGCGTTGGCCGTGAACGAAGAAAACGCCGCCGGTGGGCGCGTTGTTACTGCCCCGACCAATGGAGCCGCAGGTATCATTCCCGCGACTTTACGCTATTATCTGGACCATTGCCCGGGATCAAAATCTGAATCTGTGTATGATTTTTTATTAACGGCTGCCGCCATCGGCGGTTTGATTAAATCCAATGCGTCTATTTCCGGTGCTGAAGTCGGCTGCCAAGGCGAAGTCGGGTCGGCATCGGCCATGGCGGCCGCCGGATTAGCAGCCGTTTTGGGCGGTAGCAATGAACAGATTGAAAACGCGGCTGAAATTGCTCTCGAACATCATTTGGGCATGACCTGTGACCCGATTGGCGGTCTGGTCCAAGTTCCTTGTATCGAACGTAACGCTATGGGTGCTGTCAAAGCCGTCAATGCCGCGTCGTTGGCGTTAAAAGGCGATGGTAGCCATTTTGTAACGTTAGATGCCGCTATTGAAACAATGCGCCAAACTGGTCTTGATATGCATTCAAAATACAAAGAAACCAGCCAAGGAGGTCTCGCCGTCAGCGCCGTTGAATGTTGATTGACGACACTGATTTGGGTGATACTCTCCGGCCAATGAATTTTTAATAAAAAGGCATTTTATTTTGTCGAGTTTACTGTTCTTTGGATTTTTGCTAGGGCTGCGTCACGCGGTCGAAGCCGATCATGTGGCGGCCGTCGCCTCTTTAACAACCAAAACCCCAACAATGCGGGATGCGATTCCGCTCGGTGTGTTGTGGGGTATGGGACACACGATCACAATTTTTGCCGTCGGCGCGGCGGTGATGTCGATGGATCAATTGATCCCCGAACGGGTCGCCGGACTGTTGGAATTAGCCGTTGGCTTTATGTTGTTATGGTTAGGCAGCGATGTATTGTGGCGTTTGTGGCGGGATCGGGTGCATTTTCATGTCCATAAACATGATGACGGTGTGCGCCATTTCCATGCCCATGGTCATCAACCCCAACAAAGCCATGGGGCATCATCGCATCAACACAAACATGCAAAAAAAATCAAGCGCCGTGCTTTGTTGGTGGGGGTTATGCATGGCATGGCAGGATCTGCAGCGGTGATTGTCTTAACCGCAAGCCAGGCCGCAACATTTTCATCCGGAATGGTGTATATTGCACTTTTTGGATTGGGATCGATACTTGGAATGGGTCTGTTGACGACGGTGATATCGTGGCCCATGTATGTGGCATCCAAATCCATGGGCGCGGTTTATAATGGTTTAACCGCCAGCGTCGGGGTCATTACTGTCGGGTTAGGCCTATCGATCATTTATGCTAATTGGGGCGCGGTTTAATTCAATTTTTATGAACGTACGGGACATGGACTTGTTACGTGTCCCGATTATTTCACTATCTATAAATCGGTGATTCTGCTATTGTAGTCAAATATACTACAGCCGCATTTATTAGGAATTGATATGCCCCATCCCTTAACAGTACGCCTGAATGAGGCTGACATTGCAAAACTTGATGAAATTGCCAAGGCGACAGACCGTAAACGATCATGGCATATGACCCGGGCCATTCATTCCTATATCGAAGATGAATATACTTTTATAGAAGGTGTCCGCTGCGGTGTTGAAGCCGCAGACCAAGGAAAAGTCGTTTCCTTTGAAGCCGTTGAAAAAGAACTTGAAGCACTGTTAAGCAAAAATAATCTATGACGATTATCTGGTCCGAACCTGCCAAGGTTTCTTTTATAAATCACATGGAATATCTGATTGTAAAAACGCCTTCCGGTGCCCGGCGTGTCGCTTCGGCTATTATGCAAATGATCAGACTTTTAGAAAATTCACCTTTTATGGGGCGCCCGGGTCGGTGGGAAAATACGCGTGAACTTATCATTGATAAGCATCCCTATATTGTTGCGTACCGGATCAATGTGGACATCATTGAAATTTTGTACATTCACCACACGCGGCAGAATTGGTCTTCATAATTGAAGAATTGTAACAAAATTACCCTAGAATTTGTAAACTTCTAACTCATTCTCACTCAGAAGCAATCCTCCTATGATCGATTGTGATATCCATATAGCGACCATTCCCCTTATAGACGACATCGACTGTCTCAATTCTTGTGATGCGAAACACCAAAAGTTTGATATTTGCGTAAAATGAGGGGTGACCACTCGGAACTATATAAATTTGTCGCCAATTTCTTTGTTTAAGTTTTCTTGCCAATTTTTTTAGCAGCTTGGTGAGTTCGCTTTCAAAGACTATGCTTCCTGCGTCTTCAATCGAGCCAACTGAGAACACAAATTTAGTGCCACGAATAATATCCGCTGGTATAGCGTGGCTTGCCTGATTGCAAACAATTGTTATTGTGTATTCGTCATCTTCCGGTACCCGAGACAGCGTCTCTAAAATTGACAAACGCTTGTCAACTTAAAGTAGGAGTGGGGTTTGGCATATCGAATAAATATACAAATAAATGCCTGATTTAGGCTGTTTACCTGCGGCCAAATAACTTTTCGATATCGGCGAGTTTAAGTTCCACATAAGTCGGTCGTCCGTGGCTACATTGTCCGGCGTGGGGGGTGGCTTCCATTTCCCGCAATAACGCGTTCATTTCTTGATCATTTAACCGCCGGCCTGCACGCACACTACCGTGGCAAGCCATGGATGCGGCGACATCATTAAGTCGGTCTTTTAAAGATATGCTTTCATCAAATTCCGATAAATCATCGGCCAAATCCCGGATTAGTCCTTGGATATCGGTTTCCCCTAATAATGCGGGGGTTTCGCGAACGACCACAGCCCCTTGGCCAAAAGCTTCAACCACCAGACCCAGCTGTTCCAGTTCTTCGGTTCTAGCCGTTAAAACAGATACCAAGACATCATCCAATTCGACAACTTCGGGGATTAACAAACCTTGACGTTTGGTCGTGTTGGCCTGTAAATCCGATTTGATGCGTTCATGGACCAAGCGTTCATGGGCGGCATGCTGATCGACAATAACAATGCCGTCGGTTGTTTGCGCGATGACATAGGTGGTGTGTAATTGCGCCCGCGCCACACCCAATGGATAATCGTCGGGTTGATGACGTGAAGCCATTTCATCGCCCGATAAATTATCCGAAGGCGGCGCTTGTAACGGTTGTTGTAAATGGGGTAACGGCGCAAAATAATCCGCCACTTTTTCGCTCAACCCCGGATTGGGTGGCGGGGTTCCATAGGTCGGGCGCGCAGACCAACTTGTATGTGCCGTGCGATTATCGCCCAGATTTTCGCCCGGTTTAAATGCGCCTAATGCGGCTCCTGCAACCGTGGTCGATGCCCGGTGTCCTGCATCAAATAATGCGGAACGCAGGGCGCTGACGATTAAGCCGCGCACAACGCCTGCGTCTTGAAAACGCACTTCGGTTTTTGCCGGATGCACATTGACATCGACCAGATCCGGTGGGCATTGCAGATATAAAGCCAATAATGGATAACGGTTGGATGCCAGAAATTCTCGGTATGCACCGCGCACGGCGCCGACTAAAACTTTGTCCATTACCGGGCGACCGTTAACAAATAAAAATTGCATGGCACCATTGCCACGGTTAAGCGTTGGCAGGCCCGCATACCCAGATAAATGGATGCCGTCGCGGTGGGCGTCAATGGCGATGCTGTTGGCGGCAAAATCGCGTCCCATAATCGCGCTTAATCGTTCTAGCCGAGCATCAAATAAATCACCGGATTGCGGGGCAAGTTTTATTAACGTCCGGGTTTCATCCGCCAACGTAAACCCTATGTGGGGATGGGCCATGGCCAATCTGCGGATCACCTCAACCACCCGGTTTTTTTCAGTTTGTTGGGTTTTAAGAAATTTAAGGCGGGCAGGGGTGGCAAAAAACAAATCACGAATTTCAATGAGCGTGCCGGGAGAATGGGCAGCCGGTTGGGTTGCTCGTTTAATGCCGCCTTCGATATTTAAACACCACGCATTGTTTTCAGACAGTGTTCGGCTGGTAATTTTCAGGCGGCTAACGGCGGCTATCGACGGTAACGCTTCACCACGAAAACCTAAAAAATTGATATCTAATAAATCGTCGTTGGGTAATTTGGATGTGGCGTGGCGTTCGATTGATAATTCCATCTCGCTTGCGGTCATGCCTCGGCCATCATCACGAACAGAAATTAAATCGCGGCCACCGTCTTGGATGTTGACGTCAATATGTGTTGCTCCGGCATCAATGGAATTTTCAACCAGTTCTTTGACAGCTGATGCCGGGCGCTCTACGACTTCGCCCGCGGCAATACGGTTGACCAAATTTTCCGGTAGCCGCCTAAGCGTCATCAGATTTATCCTTAATGCGCTTGATTTCAGCCAATAGCCCATTGGTTGAGCTGGAAAATGCTGTGGCGCCAGTGGTTTTTGATAGCTCCGGTAATACTTTTTGCGCCAATTGTTTGCCGAGTTCCACGCCCCATTGATCAAAGGGGTTAATGTTCCAAATGACGCTTTGCACAAAGACTTTATGTTCGTAAAGTGCAATTAAAGCCCCCAAATTTTCAGGCGTCAGGCTTTCCATCAAAATGGAATTGCTAGGCCGGTTACCGGGGAAATTTTGATGTTTTGAAAGAGGGGCGCTTTGGTCCGCAGCTTGCCCGGCCATTAAAGCTTCGCTTTGGGCTAAAAAATTTGCCAATAAATGATCATGGTGGTGTGGGGCGCGATGAAATGATGTGGCAGCGGCGATAAAATCAGCTGAAACGACATCACGGCCTTGGTGTAATAGTTGGAAAAAAGAATGTTGGCTATTGGTTCCTGCTTCGCCAAAAATGACGGGAGCCGTGGCGTTAAAGACATCGCCTTGTAGGGTCACGCCTTTGCCATTGCTTTCCATTTCCAGCTGTTGCAGGTAACGCGGCAATTCAGCCAGTGAATGATCGTAGGGGAAAATACCGTGGGTACTATGGTTTTGAAAATTGACATTCCAAATACCTATCAGGGCTAAAAGTATCGGCAGATTATTAGCCGCGGGTGTTTCCAAAAAATGATTATCCATGGCTTTTGCGCCGGATAATAAGGCGTTAAAATTGTCCATACCAACAGCTAAGGCAATGGGCATACCAATAGAAGACCACAGGGAAAAACGCCCCCCCACCCAATCCCAAAATTCGAATATATTTTCAGATTGGATGCCAAAATCCAGTGCCCTATCCGCATTCGCCGTTAATGCGACAAAGTGTTTGTCAAAATCTTTGCCGGGGGCCGCGGCTGTAATCCAGTTTTTTGCAGACCGGGCGTTGATCATGGTTTCTTGGGTGGTGAAAGTTTTTGACGCCACTAAAAACAATGTTGTTTCGGGATGAATATGGCTTAGGGTCGTCATTAAATCGGCGGCGTCAACGTTTGAAACAAAATGAAGATTTAATGGAGATGTCGCATAAGGTTTTAATGCTTGGACCGCCATTTTTGGCCCCAACATGGATCCGCCAATACCAATACACACAACATCTGTAAAAGCTTTTCCGGAAAACCCGGTCCGTGTTCCATCATGAACAGCTTGGGTGAAATCATCCATGCGCCGCAAAACATCTGTGACCGATTGATTTAGGCCACTACGCAGGGCCATATGCTTCGCCGCTCTGTTTTCAGAGACATTCATCACTTCGCCCGCAAACAACTGTTTGATGCGTTCATCCAGTTTTTGTTCATGGGCCAAGGATATTAATAAATCAAAGGTTTTGGCTGTAACCCGATTTTTTGATAGGTCCAGCAATAAACCACAGGCATGCTTGGAAAATTTTTTAAAACGGTTTCCATCGTCTTTAAAAAAATCGATTATTGGTGAATTTTTTAGTGTATCGGCGTGCGCCATTAACGCCTGCCATTCAGGGCTTTGTTGCACGGGTCGCGCGACCGTGTTTTGATCGGTAGTCATCCGGGCCATATCATCCATTAAATTCATGATGCCGTATTTTTAACAGAGCTGAGTGTATGGGTCCACACACTTGATGAATTTGACCTCTAAGACTTCACCCCTTGGGGCTTGCCGACAATGACCGTTAAAAAAGATTTGTTTCCAAGCAAGCGTTTGGCAACACGTTTAATGTCCTGAATTCCCACAGCCTCAATCAAACTGTTACGGCGATTAATGTAATCAATACCTAAATCGGCCATTTGTATGCCGACCAACATGGTGGCGATGTTGTCGCTGGATGTGAATCGCAATGGAAAAGATCCGGTTAAAAATGTTTTGGCATCGCTGAGTTCTTGTTCGGTCACCCCGGATTTAGCCATTTTCCCCCATTCGCCTTTAAGCACGTTTAATGTTTCGCTTGCTCGCTTATTGGCCGTCGCCGCCCCGCCATAAATAATTCCGGCATTTTCAAAAGGCATCAAGCTGGTATAAACCGAATACACAAGTCCGCGTTTTTCACGCACTTCTTGATACAAACGCGACGTAAAACTGCCACCGCCCAAAATATGGTTCATGACGTAGGCTGTATAAAAATCAGGATCGTCGCGTTTTAATCCATTCGCTGCAAAAACGATAGCGCTTTGCGGTACGTCCATTTGTTTGACAATGGTTTTTTGTGACAGTTTTGGTTGGGCCTCTGGAATGGCCCAAGGTGCCGCTTTTTCGGGTAATTGACCAAAGGTTTTATCCAGTAACAAGCCTAATTTTTCAGGCGTAATATCGCCAACCACACCGATTACTAAATTGTTTTTAGCAAACCGTGAACGGACGAAATTTTGCATGTCTTGGGTGGTAATCGCAGAAATGGTTTTTTCCGTACCATTGGGGTTTTTGGCATAAGGGTGCCCGGCAAAATAGGTTTGGAATAAAGTTTTGCTAGCAACTGAGTGGGGGTTTTGTGACGCACTTTTTATGGAGGACAAAATTTGGCTGCGAATACGGTTGACCGGTTCCGCGTCAAACCTTGGTTTTATCATGGCCATCGATAACAATTTAAAAGCTTGATCCTGATCACGCACAAGCGTTTTTAATTGACCATTTATATAATCGCGTCCGGCGCTGAAACTTAATCCAATAGATTTATCATCCAAAATTCGACGAAACGCTTGGCTGTCTAAATCGCCGGCTCCTTCGTCGATGGTTGAAACCGTCATATCGGCCAAACCTTGCAAGTTTTCAGGGTCAAGCGCGCTGCCGCCTTTAAACCGGAAACGCATGGATACAATTGGATTTTGCGGGGCTTCGACCAACCAAGCTGTAATGCCGCCTTTACTTGTGACGGTTTTTATTTCAACAGCCATGACTTGGTTTGAAGCAATAAATAAAAATCCCAAAAAGCCAGCGAATACCATAAACCCTAGCTGAGAAAGTTTAACCATTATTGTTATCCTTTGTTGTGGGTTTTTTGCCCAATAAAATGCCGGTCACAGACCTGTTTATCTTGAACACATTACGGGCGGCATTTTTAACATCATTTAAAGTCACGGCGGAAATGTTTTCTGGCCAATTTTCAACATCATCAATTTTTAACCCGATGGCCAAGGCTTGGCCTAAAACATTGGCGGCGGCTGATGCACTATCACGGGCATAAATGGCTTGTGATGTCATACGGTTGCGGGCGCGATCAACTTCTTCCTCACCGATATCAGTGACGGCTGTGGCGATTTCCGCATCGATGGCGGTTTGAATTTGTTCCATGGTGACGCCGGGTCTGGGGGTTGCGTAAACGCCAAATCGGTTGGGGCCGATATTGTCGCCGCTGTAATAACTACCGGCCGACAAGGCCAGTTTTTTATCGATGACCAATGCACGGTATAAACGGCTTGTGCCGCCGCCGCCTAAAACATTACTTAAAATTTCTAAAGGCAATGCGGCCTCATTGCGCGCTTTATTCGAGGACGGGGACAAATACACACGTTGCCATGATGGTTGGCGAACACGTTTGTCTTTTAATGTTACCAAACGTTCGGCTTTTTGATCGGGTTCTTCCGGGCGGTTGCGGCGGATATTATTTGATGGTTTTATCACGCCATAATATTTTTCGGCCAATGGTTTTAATTGTTTTTTGGTAATGTCCCCGGTGACCACTAAAATAGCATTATTGGGGGCGTACCACCGTTTGTAAAAACGGATAATGTCATCCCGTTTTAATGAAGAGACTTCTTGCTGCCAGCCAATAATCGGGCGGCGGTAAGGATAATTTAAAAACAAGGCAGCGTTCATTTGTTCGCGTAAAATAGACGAAGGGTTGTTGTCAACGCGGGATCGGCGTTCTTCTAAAACGACTTTAATTTCAGGGGCGATTTGGTCTTCGTTTAAAACCAATCCGGTCATGCGGTCAGATTCCATCTGCATGACCATTTCCAAACGATCGCTGGCAACGGTTTGGAAATAAGCCGTGTAATCATATGATGTGAACGCGTTTTCTTGGCCGCCATTACGTGCCAAAATACGAGAAAATTCTCCGTCGGGAAAAGCCTTGGTGCCCTTAAACATTAAATGTTCCAATAAATGGGCGACGCCGGTCTCGCCTATGGCTTCGTCTGCGGATCCGACTTTGTACCACACCATTTGTGTGATGACGGGGGCGCGTGGGTTATTGACAACGACGACTTGCATGCCGTTTTTTAATGTAAATGTTTCCGGATTAAACACGGCCGCCGTTGATGGGGATGCGCTTAACAACATCAGGCCCAATAAAACCGGAACCAAATGTGTGGCGAGAAAAAATTGACGCTTCATGAATGACCTATCATCTACACTGTTGACCTAATTAACGTTACTTTGCCCGAAGTTTTTGTCACAGGCTATGCAAAAAATCGTGAACCTGTTTACCGATAAAATAAATGACTGTAAATTATGTCGCTATCATGGCAATTAAACAACTTCACCTGCCGCATGGCCCGATGACCACGCCCATCCAAAATTAAACCCGCCTAAATGCCCTGTGACATCAACGGCTTCGCCGATGAAATACAAACCGGGGGTGGATTTAACTTCCATGGTTTTCGATGAAAGTTCTTTTGTATCAATACCGCCTAATGTCACCTCGGCCGTGCGGTAGCCTTCGGTGCCGGATGGCGTGATGGTCCATGCATTGATATGTTGGGCCAAACTTTTTATTTTTTTATCAGACGTTTCCCCCAGCCGCCCATGGCAATCTGTCCATAGACAAAGTTTGGCGGCAAAGCGTTTGGGGAATAAGCTTGATAAAACGGAATGCAAATCTTTTTTAGGGGTGTCTTTTTTGGCGCCCAATAAAATCTCACCCGCATTTTGATTGGGTAATAAATCAATGGTGATGGTTTGACCTTGATGCCAATAGGATGAAATTTGCAAAATAACCGGTCCGCTTAATCCACGGTGGGTAAATAACAAAGCTTCTGTAAATGATTTTTTTCCACATGCGACGCGGGCGTCGATGGCCACGCCGGGCAATCCATCCATAGATTTTAATGTGTTCTCATCTAACGTCAACGGCACTAATCCGGCGCGTGGCGGGATAATATTTAGACCGAATTGTTCAGCGATTTTATAGGCAAAACCCGTGGCCCCCATTTTAGGGATCGATGGCCCACCGGTGGCGATGACTAATGAGGGGGCTGTGAATACTCCTTTGTTCGTTTTGACAGTAAACGTATCGTCAATTTTTTGAAGTTCAGCTACGGATGTATGGGTTAATAATTTAGCCCCTTGGGCTTCGGATAACAACATATCGGTGATTTGCTGGGCGGGGCCTAAACAAAACAGTTGTCCGTGATCGCGTTGTTCATAATCGATGGCGTGTTTTTCCACCAACTGGATGAAATCGTGTTGATCATAGCGTTTAAATGCCGAGATGGGAAATTTTTGGTTGTTTGATAAAAAATTATTTGGCGTGGCAAAAATGTTTGTGAAATTACAGCGCCCACCGCCAGAAATACGGATTTTCTCAGCCGGTTTTTTTGATCGCTCAATAATCAATACCCGCCGCCCGCGTTTGACGGCGGTGCCCGCGCACATCAACCCAGCCGCTCCCGCCCCGATAATAATGACATCAAAATTTAGCATACGAGCTATATAACGAATGAACGCCCGACTTCCAAGCGGCGTAGTTTATGGGCGGGTTGACGGTTCTGTTTCTGTACCACCATGGATTTGACGTAGATTAAAATATACCACCCCGGAAGCGATGGTTATCAATGATGATGTTACCAGTTGTGCAATCACGGTGATCGTTGTTCGCACTATTTCAGGTATGCCCCAATAAAGGGACGCAAAATTTAGGGATAGTGGTATTGAAAAATCACCGATAGTTAAAGTTTGTGCAAAATTAAAATCTCCATAAAAGGATGCGAAGTTTGAAAGATTAAACAGGACATAATTGGAAAGAAACGAAGTGGGGAAACTTACGTATATGTATAACCATCCTGTTAATAAATATATGCTGGCCGGAATTAAAAAAAGAATAGCCCCAAGAATTTTAAACACAGACCAGTGATGGTGTTTGGGTAAATATAAACTGCGTTTAAGGCTTTTTATAATGTTTAAATTTTCAATGACACAGGCCGGAATTGCAATAAAAACGAATGCCCAGATAACAATTATTGTGATGAGATAGATAAAAATAAAGGGAAAAACGGCCTCTTGATCTGAAAGAAAATAACGCAGTCCCTTAATTTCCTGATTCAACAGGAAAGTAAGAATAAGCATCATTATGATAACAATAGAAGATATTTTAATAGCGCGCATTCCAACATGCTTTGATAATGCTAAAAAACGTGACCGGTTGATGCGTTAGGGATAAATACGTTACAAAAGTAAAAGACCCAAGAATCATTGATATCCGGATTAGTTCGATAAACAGAGAAATAAACGTGACGATGAAAATTTGAACGGGTAAATTATATGCCCAAGCGTTGATGACAAGAATGTTAAAAGTCTTTAGTTGTAAAATCCTGTATATGAAATATTGAAAAGGAAATGCTACAGCCGTTGGCGTAATCATCAGGCCGAAAAAAGTCCAAAAATGTTTAATTAAAATGGAAAAACTTTGCGGGATGGTTTTAAATACTTTTAAATCGGCTGAAAGCCTTTCTATATAATTTTGATTGGATTCCCCTTGTTTAATAGATTCCGCTTCGTCCATTGACGATCCTCTTTATTTAAACCTTTTGCTTGTTAAGCTTATAACGTATTGCTGTTTAAAAAATCAACCATAAGGATTGCGCGCCACGCAGCCTTGATGAATTTTTGATGGTATCGTTTTAAATACGCCGCAGAAGCATTGACATCACGGCATCTTAGATTAATCATCCGCACGTAAAAAAACCTAAGATTGAAAATGGGGTTTGCCGAAACACAGGGCAATTTAATCATCTGTAATTTAATCATTTATAATTGAGAGCATGTTGAACTTAGCCGCAATATATACGTCATTGTTGACAGTTGAGCTGGTGATGGCCTTGGCGTTGCTGGTGTTCTGGTTGACGACAAAAAGGCACCCCGGTGTTATTCAACTTTCCGTGTCGATATTTCTGGCAAGTCTTGGCGGATTTTTGGTGATCGTTGCTGCCAATGCCGCTAACCCTGTGGCTATTCATATTGCGGCCACGAGTTACGTCATCAGCGTTGTTTTCGCCGCTCGTGCCATGAGCTTGCTGCAAAACCGACGACCTGATTATTTGCTGGAATCGTTTTGTGTCCTTTCTACCCTGTCTGTATTGATTTGGTTTTTTGTCGTTGGATTGAATATAGAGATCATGGTTATTCTTCATTCTATATTGTATGCCGTGATTTCTTATTCGACGGCCAAGCATCTGATTTGTGAAAAACGCAGTGATATGAAGCCGGGATGCCGGTTTTTGGGCTTTGTTTTTGCCTTTTTTGCGATTTTTATGACATTCCGTGCCATTAACATAACCCTGACAGGCGAAACGCTGACATTGCAGCCGACGTTGCAACCTGTGGAAATTGTTGCTGCTTTTTTTGCAATGGTCGTGGCTATTTGTTGGAGCCTAGGGATGTTGTGGACGATTTATCACAGCGCTGAATATCGCCTAAAAGTTAAAAACGACGCTTTGGAGCGGTTCACCCGTGCCGTTGCTCATGATTTAAAATCACCGTTGAATTCCATCAGCGGTTATCTTGGCATGGTGAAGTATAAAATTGATGTGCAGCGTACTGATGAATTTGTCGATCACGCTTTGGGTGGTGCTGAACGGATGAGCACGTTCATTGATCAATTGCTAGCTGATGCTCATAAAGCCCATGAAGATAACGCCCTTGATCCGGTGGACCCAAAAATGTGCTGTGAAATTGCTTGGAAAAATTTGAGCGCATTGGCGCAAAAAACAAAAGCAGACATCAATATCGGAAAATTACCTTTGGTGCTTGGTAACGAACTTCATCTGATCCGGGTTTTTCAAAATATTTTTGATAATTCAATGAAATACCATGATGCAAACAGGCCACCTAAAATCACTGTCTCATGCGAAATTAAAAATGGATTTGCTGTATTTTCTTTGCAAGATAACGGGATGGGGATTAAAAAAACCGCGCAAATAAAAATTTTTGATGATTTCGAACGCAACGCCGCACCGGAAAACATTGGTGGAAATGGTGTTGGACTTGCCGAATGTAAACGTATTATTCAGCGGTTTGGCGGGAAAATTTGGGTCAAATCTAAACCCGGTCAAGGTTCAACGTTTTATTTTTCCCTGATGATCGTGAACGCATAGATGTCTTCAGTTATGATCACACGCGCTGTCACAATTGTGGGATTAGTGATCACAATTTTTATGATTGGTTACGCAATTTATTATGATAAATATATTGAGGCCTCAGCCATTAGTGCCATTGGACCGTTGCTGATCTGGTTTTTATCGGGCGGCTGGAAAAGCAAAAAACGCCAAGACGACGATCCTGAGTAATGCTATATCTGTATGGCATAGTAGAAAAGAGCCGATCATGACCATACAAACTTTGAAAATTTTACCAGATAAAAAAGCCCTGGAAATAACATGGAATGATGGGTGTCGTGCGCGCTTTCATGCCATTTGGCTCATGGATAACGGGCTGGATGATGAAACCCGCAGCCCGGTTAATGGGCAACGTTTAACCGGTGTATTGGATATTCCTGATGCCGCGGTTTTAACGGTAGCGCAAGTCACAGAAACAGGTGATCTATGTGTGGTAATCGCACCCGATATGAAACAGTTAACGTTTCCAAGTCGTTGGTTAAAAGATCATATCTATGATGGCGTGCGGACAAATGAAATCGGGTATTTAGATTCAGCCGTTACGCTTTGGGGGGCAGATTTTCAAAACCAAATCCCCACTGAAAAATGGGATGAGGTTTGTCGTTCCCAATCTGTCTTGGCGGGGTGGTTATCAGCAGTTCAACACTATGGTTTTGCAGTATTGCAAGGCCTGCCTGTTATATCTGGGCAGTTGTGCCAAGTCGCCGAATTATTTGGCTGTGTGCGCGAAACCAATTACGGGCGCTGGTTTGATGTACGATCTGAGATTAATCCCAATAATTTAGCTTATACAAATCTTGGACTTCAGGCCCATACGGATAATCCTTACCGTGATCCGGTGCCGACATTGCAATTGCTGGCGTGTCTGGAAAATTCTGTCGATGGTGGACACTCCATCCTTGTCGATGGTTTTAATGTCGCTGATAGGTTGCGCCAAGAAAATCTTGACGCATTTGATGTATTGTCCCGTTATAACGCACGCTTTGACTATCAAGGTTCAAAAAACGTGCATCTTAAGGCTAAAAAGCCGGTCATAGAATTGGGACCGGATGGAGAGATTTTAGCCATTCGTTTTAATAACCGCTCTTCGGCTCCCGTTGTTGATGTACCTTATGACGATATGGAAAAATATTATGCGGCATTGCGCTCGTTTGCGACATTGATCGAAAATGAAACAATGCAGGTGCGTTTTAAATTGTCACCGGGTGAGCTGTTTATCGTTGATAACACCCGAGTGTTGCATGCAAGAAGCGCATTTTCCAGTAGCGGCAGTCGTTGGTTACAAGGCTGTTATGCTGATAAAGATGGATTGTTATCTACGCTTAGGATTATTGATGATGTACAAAATTAAGGCGACCAAATCATGACGGACTTGAAATTAGATAAGAATACCATTGTCGCTTTTTTGGCAGATATATTTGAACGGCGCGGGGCGGAAAATTATTTGGGTGAACAAGTGACCGTGACAGAACATATGTTGCAAGGGGCTGCTTTAGCCGAACAGGATGGCGCGGATGATGAATTAATTGCCGCGGCTTTGCTCCATGACATTGGGCATTTTACCAGCGAATTCGGAACTTATGCGCCTACGGATAAGACGGATAAACATCATGACACCGCCGGAGCCCACGTATTGGAGGCATTTTTTCCGCCGATCATTACCGAATGTGTGCGCCAGCATGTGGCGGCAAAACGATATCTGTGCGCCACGGAACCGGATTATTTAGGTCAGCTTAGTCAGGCGTCGAAACATACTTTGTCATTACAAGGCGGTCCCATGGATGATAATATGGTGGCTGAATTTAAATTAACCCCGTTTTATAAAGACATCATCCGTGTTCGGATATGGGATGATCAGGGTAAAGTTGCGGGCATGCCAACAAAAACATTTGCTGACTATAAAGCTCTGTTGCAAAAAATTGTTGATACCCATGCAGCATCTTAACAGCAAACTTAAATACAATCACGGCTGACCTGAAACAGAAATTCGTATCATTGAGTATTCGGTTACAAAGGACACTAGATTATTGGATATCGTGTGATCAAACTTTTGACATTCGCCAGATGTTAATGTGACGAACTTCAAAACCATCACACTAGACTCTTGAGCCCGGTAAAAAAGGATCCACTGACATGCCTGAAAATGGGTTGCTCTCAGGAGCGTCATGTCTTGGAACGTTGTGAACATGAACATCATCACCGGCATGTTTTTTTAAAATCTGTAATGCCTTGGTTTCCAGATCGGCATCCATCAGACTAACCCAAAGTAGCAGCCCGCCTTTGGATAATTGTGTTTCTAAATGGTGGCTGTGGTGGTGACCCATCCAGCCGGCAAGGGCTGAACCGACAAGTCCGCCAGCCCCGCCGCCAATAGCAGCCGCAACAAGAGCAACGGCCAAGGTGCCGCCCGATGCGACCATTGTACCCACTGCGGTCATGGCTCCAATATAGGCTAGACCGCCGATGGCCGCTGTTTTGGCTTCGACAGCGGCTCCTTGTTCTATGTGGATGCTGCGTGGGACGGAAAAATCGTCTTCATATTCCGAAACGTTTTCAAGTCGATGGCCGAGTTTTTTTTCAATGGCTTTTTCACTGGCAAGCAGGCTGATGTCCGATTGGCTGAAACCTGATCGATAGAGTTCTCGAATAGCCGCGTTAAAAAATTTTTCATCATGAAAAATAGCGACGGCTTCGCGTGCGTGATTATCAGGATTTGAAAAAGAGTTGTTTTTTGAAATCATATCGAGCTCCTTTTTTTATAAAATGTTTTCAAAAAAGAAAGTCTTCAGAATTTTTAAGTATAGCATGAATTAAGGCTATTTGGGAATGTTTTCAAATTTTGGTCGCAGTAACGACAAGGCCTGTTGATATAAATTTTTGTCTTTCCCTTGCGCCTTGGCTATTGGAAAGCTAACTTTGTCTAAACGTTTAATCACGGCCATGAGTTGGCTAAACAACAGGTGAATGACAGATGAACATCATTATTGGGCCGCTATTGCAAATTATGATTGTGGTTATTGATATGTATACTTGGGTGGTGATCATCGGTGTCGTGATCAGTTGGCTGGTGGCGTTTAACGTCATCAATTCCCATAATAAATTCGTTTATATGGTCGGTGACTTTACCCACCGGCTCACTGAACCGGTCCTTGGGCGCATTCGCGGGGTTTTACCCAACCTTGGTGGCATTGATTTGTCGCCGGTGGTTTTGATTTTGGGGTTAATATTTTTGCAAAACGTTCTTCAAAACGTTGCCTTCAGCCTTGCCAGGTAAGCCATATCTTTTCACTTTGGATGGTGATGATGTCAAAATTAATGTACGTTTGACGCCGAAGTCTTCAAAAAATAGTGTTTTGAATTGTCTCATCGATGCCGATGGCGTGCCCGTATTAAGGTGCGTGGTCACAGCGGTTCCTGAAAACGGCAAAGCCAATAAAGCGTTGATCAAAATGCTTGCAAAAATTTGGCAGCTACCAAAAACCAGTTTGACCATTTTGCGCGGTCAACATGACCGTCATAAAACGTTATTGATCAAAGACGCAGGAAAAGATGCGTACAAGAAACTTGTCCGCTGGGCAGAGACATTGTAAATGCAATGATCAACTATTCAAAAGGACTGGAGATCACAACAATGCCGGAAAACATTAACAGCGCTCACCGTATTGACGGTAAACAGCGTGCCGCTGAATTACGCGAACAGGTCAAAGTGGCCGTCGCCCGATTAAAAAATGATCATGATATTGTCCCCGGTTTGGCCGTGGTACTGGTCGGCAGTGATCCCGCTAGTCAAGTGTACGTTAAAAGCAAAGCCAAACAAACAGCTGAATGCGCCATGCGCTCGTTTGAGCATAAATTGAATGCCCAAACGCCTGAAAATGAACTGTTAGATTTGATAGAAACACTCAATAATGACAATGACGTTCATGGCATTTTGGTGCAGTTGCCGTTGCCCAATCATATTGATGAACAAAAAATTTTAACGGCTATTCGGCCTGATAAAGATGTTGATGGGTTTCATGTGATCAACGTCGGGCGGCTGTGGACCGGTGCCGATGCCTTGGTGCCGTGTACGCCGTTTGGATGTTTAACATTGCTAAAAGAAACGCTTGGCGATTTATCAGGCAAACGCGCGTTGATTTTGGGCCGCTCCAACATTGTTGGCAAACCCATGGCGGCCTTGTTGTTGGCTGAAAGCTGCACCGTCACGATTGCCCATTCTAGGACCAAAAATTTACCTGAACGTTGCCGCGAAGCCGATATTCTGGTGGCTGCTGTTGGACGCCAAGAAATGGTCAAAGGTGACTGGATAAAACCGGGTGCCACGGTCATTGATGTGGGGATCAACCGTATTGATGCACCTGAAAAAGGTGAAGGTAAAACCCGTCTTGTTGGTGATGTTGATTATAATGAAGCGGAAAAAGTAGCAAGCCACATCACACCCGTTCCGGGCGGTGTTGGTCCGATGACAATTGCGTGTTTGTTAAGAAACGCAGTCGTTGCCTGTTGTCGTCTTAATAATGTAAAGGTGCCGTCCGGATTATAATTTGGGGTATGTGCCGTCAAATAACCGTTTCACCAAATCGCACATTAAATTATTGGCGACTTTGCGGCGGTAGCCGGGCGGGGTGAACGTGGATGTCATTGGCTGAATTTGTTTCGGCAGTAAATGTGTTAATTTATTTAAAAAATCTTCATCCACGGTGCGTCCTAATAACGCTTCTGTGCCCGATAATGCTACAGGCTTCGTGGCAACTCCGGTTAATGCGATTTTAAGCGATGCTAATCGTTGATCAACTTTTTTTAATGCGACGGCGACACCGGCTAATGGAAATTCAATGGCGTTTCGAACCCGTGCTTTGACATAACCGGAGCGCATATCATCTGTATTGTTTGGGGCGAGCAGGGTGACGCTGACAATCATTTCATCATTGTTAAGACGCAAATGATCAGCTCCGTCGTCTTGGTACAAATCGTCCAGTGCACAAGTTCTGATACCATCCGGTCCAATAATGTCAACGCGCGCTGCAAACACCATCAACGCCGGGGCTAAATCGCCACTGAAGGCTGCAAAACAAACTTTACTTTTGGGCGCCACGTGGCAAATATCACCACAGGATTTTAGACAATAATCATTGGCTTTGCGCCACCATTCACTTTGGTTGTAATAAACGCAGCGCGTATCCAGACATAAATTGCCGCCAACAGTGGCTATGTTCCTGTGGCTGGTTGCAGCAATTTTTTTGGCCGCATTGCGGATGGCGGTGGGCAGTTGTTTTTCTTTTTCTAAAGTGGCAAGCGTCACCCCGGCACCAATTGTAAATGATCCATCGGGGTTCTGTAGAACGTCGCGCATATCTTCGGTGGATGAGATATCAATCAAGGTTTCCGGAGTCTCGATCCCGCGCCGGATATTAACCAGTAAATCGGTGCCGCCGGCCAAAATGCGTGCGTTTTGATGATCACGCAACATTTGGCTAGCCTCTTTGGGCGTAGATGGTTTCAGTACAGAAAATTCAGGCATGTATTCCATTAACGGCAATCCCCTGATTTTTTCAGTTTATCCATGGCCATCAAAATGCGGTCTGGCGTGAAAGGTGTGTTTTTCATGCGCACGCCGGTGGCATCAAAAATAGCATTGGCAATGGCTGGAATGATGGCAGCCAATGCGCCTTCGCTCGCTTCTTTGGCACCAAACGGTCCGTTGGGATCAATGCTTTCAACGATTTTAACGTCGATGGGCGGCGAGCAGTTAATGGTTGGCACTCGGTAATCCAGCATGTTGGCGGCAAATGGAAGCCCGTTGATATATTGTGTTTCTTCGCTCAAGGCCTGGCCCAGCCCCATCCAGACGGCGCCTTGGACTTGGCCTTCTACAGATAAGGGATTGAGCGCATATCCACAATCGTGCGCGGCCCAAACGTGATCGACCATGACTTGGCCTGTGATGTCATCGACGCTGACCTCGGCCGCCACTGTGGAATAAGAATAAGCCATGCTGGGGCCGACGCCGGCGCCCCGGTACTTGCCGCCCTGAAATTTCCGCGGAACCGTAAAGGTGCCTTTGGTGGTAATGGTTCCGGTATCAACTAAGGCTTCGGTGACCACGTCGTTGAATGAGATAACCGATCCTTGGCCACCAGCAACCCTGTAAAATTCACCTAAGCATTCGATGTCCTCAAAGTTTGCGTCTAATCGTTTTGCCGCGGCTTCGACCAGAATGGTTTTTAAATTTTCAGCCGCTTGTAAAGCCGCGTTGCCGACCATGAATGTGACCCTTGATGAATAGGACCCGTTGTCTTTGGGGGTGATGCGGCTGTCATTGGCAATCACGGTTAATCTTGAAAAATCAACGCCCAACACTTCGCCTACGACTTGTGCCAATATGGTCGATGAGCCTTGGCCGATGTCTGCTGCACCTGTTAAAATTGTGATGCCACCATCAAAATCCAGTTTTAAATTGATCACGGCGTGTGGCTCGCCTGTCCAGTGCACAGGTTTTGCTGCTCCGCTGACATAATGGGAACAGGCCATGCCTAAACCTTTGCCGTGTGGTAATTTTCCTTTGCGCGTTTTCCATTTGGAAGCTTGTTCTGCCCAGTCAAGACATTCCGGCAGACCGTATGACGTAACTTTTAATCCATTGATGGTTTCCATAGGTGCATTGAGTAAATTTTTGCGGCGAACGTCAAACGCATCCAGCCCTAATTGATGGGCCATTTGATCAAGCAAGCTCTCAAACGCGTGACGGACGTCAACCGTACCATGCCCGCGCATGGCCCCGCACGCCGGTGTGTTGGTATAAACCCGGTAACCGTCATATTTAACCGCTGGAATATCATAGATCGCGTTTAATAATGACCCGGCATATAAAATTGTGACAATGCCATAACCAGCATATGCACCTCCGGTTTGTTGCACTCGGCATTGGCATGCGGTGATGCGGCCATCTTTTTTCATGCCGATTTTAAGGTCAACCAGCGTGTGGGGCCGTCCACGGTGGGTTAAAAATGTTTCTTCGCGGCTTAATTTCATACGTACTTTGCCGCCAGCCGTTCGCGCTAGCAAACAAGCAATGATTTCAAAATTCAGCGTTTCCGTGCGCGCACCAAAACCGCCTCCAATAAACGGTTTAATGACGTGGACTTTTGATGTGTCGATATTTAGACATTGGGCAATGCGCAAATGTACATAAAACGGCACTTGGGTAACCGATTGCAATGTGATGCGGTCCCGTTCCACATCATACTCGGCCAATGCCGCGTGGGGTTCCATATGCACATGGGTGACTTCGGCACAATCGAAATGGGCTTCTTGAATAAGCTCGGCTTGCTTGAAGCCATTTTCCACATCACCGAATTCATGATGGACTTCGCGTTCCAAATTGCCGGGCCGGTCATCAAATAGCTGGGCGGCATTTTCAGCCAACGCTTTTTCCGGATGATCATAGGATTCCAGCTCGCGCACATCCATTGTAATTAGTGATAATGCGCGCTCGGCAGTTTTTTCATCGATGGCTGCGATGGCGGCCACCGGTTCGCCGCGGTAGCGCACTTTGCCGCGTGATAATGGAAATTCGTTTTGGGCGATGGGTAAAATGCCAAAAGGAATATCGCATTCGTCGCCGGTGATAATGGAAACCACACCCGGTAATTTTAACGCCTCATCAATGTTCACAGATATAATTTCGGCATGGCTAAACGGGCTTCTGTAAATGCGGCCAACCAACGCCCCAACGGGGTCAAGGTCGGCTGTGTATTTGGCTTTTCCGGTTACTTTTTCGATGCCGTCGATTAAAGGCGCGCGTCGCCCGACCATGCGTGCGCGTTTTGGGGTATGCTTCATAATGCGTTTCCACTGACGGCAAAGCGCACGGCTTCGATAATTTTCACATACCCCGTGCAGCGACAAATATTGCCGCCAAGGGCTTGTTTAATGTCATCGTCGCTGGGGCAGGGATTTTGCCGCAACAATCCATCGGCGGCCATGATCATGCCGGGGGTACAGTATCCGCATTGTGATCCCAGCTGTTCATGGAAACCTTGTTGCAGTTTGGATAGCCGTCCTTTGGTTTGAGCGCCTTCGATGGTTTCAATATTCAGGCCGTCAACGGTTGCGGTCAAAGTCAAACACGATAGCCGGGGAATACCATTGACCAACACAGTACAAGCTCCGCATTCGCCACCATCACAACCCATTTTTGTGCCTGTCAGCCCACAGGTTTCGCGCAAATAATCGATTAACAACAGGTTGCCTTGAACGGCGTCTTCACGGATTTCGCCATTAACCTGAATGTGCATTATGGTTTTTGCCATCTCTATTTGGCCTTTTGTTCAGGGATGATCTTTCAAACTAACATCAATTATTATATTGTTCGGTATGCGAACATTTTTTTCAAGTTTTAAATAGTCCTGATCGATGGTGATATAATGACGAGCTGTGTTTTAAACAAATCTTTGTACTGGTTAGAACAAGGGCGAAAAATAGCCCTGATCTCGGTCATTGAAACCTGGGGGTCGTCGCCAAATCCGGTGGGCAGTTTGATGTGCGTGCTGGATGACGGCGAATTCACGGGTTCTGTATCCGCTGGTTGTATCGAAGGCGAAGCCGTTGTCGATGCATTGAAATGCATTCAATCCATGGAATTTAGGTGTCTTGATCTTACCGTCACCAAGGACATGGTTGAACACGCCGGGTTGTCGTGCGGTGGGAAAATACGATTATTGATACAGCCTTTTGACGAAGCAGGATCGTTGCGTGACTATGTAGATAAAAAAACCCGCGCTGTAATCACTAATATAACAACGGGCGCGCGATTGATTGTTGATGATGCCTCTGAACATATTAAAAGTGATGTCTTGGCGGCGATCAAATGCCGACAAAGCCGACTGATCACATATCAAGGTGATAAATATTTTATCAATGTATATGCAGAACCGCTTAAACTGATTATTATTGGTGCCGTGCACATTACGCAAAGCGTGCTGCCCATGGCCGACCAACTTGGGTTTGAAGCCATCGTCATCGATCCCCGGCAAAATTTTGCCACTGTTGACCGTTTTCCTAAAGCGCGGGTGGTTAATGAGTGGCCCGACCGGGCATTAAAAAAACTTGAACTTAATGCGTCCATGGCGGTGGTTGCCTTGGCCCATGACCCAAGGTTGGATGATCCGGCATTAATGGCGGCTATGGATGCCAACTGTTTTTATATTTCAGCCCTTGGCAGTCTTAAAAATCATCAGCGCCGACGAGCCCGTCTGCAGACCCACGGTTATTCTGATCAACAACTGGACCGCATATGTGGTCCAGCAGGGTTGAATATAGGCGCTGTGGGGCCGGATGAAATTGCGTTATCGATCATCGCCCAACTGGTGGCTCGGAAAAATCAAAAGGAACCTTGATCAGCAATGGTAAAACAAAACGCCATTATGGTAATTATTTTAGCTGCGGGGCAATCACTGCGATTTGGCGAGAAAAACAAGCTTTTGCAAAGTGTTAATGGCCGTCCATTAATCGAATTGTCCGTTGCCGCCGCCGTTTCAAGCAAAGCCAAAACCATTGTTGTTGTCACCGGGTTTGAAGCGGATAAAATTAAATCGGTTATTTCCGGTTATCCGGTAACTTTTATTGATAATCCCCGGTTCAATAAAGGTATGAGTACGTCGATCGTGGCAGCACTGCAACAAGTTAACCAAACAACGACAGGGGTGATGATTATGTTGGCCGATATGCACAAAATTTCGAGCCGCCATATTGATCATTTAATAGACGCCTTTGTCGAAGATGGCGGACAGCGTATTACCGTCCCTTGTTACAATAAGGGACGCGGCAACCCGGTTTTATGGCCGGTTTCGTATGTCAAAGAGTTGAAAGTTTTAAAAGGCGATCATGGCGGGCGGCATATTCTTAAAAATTTGGAAACCTTAGGCAGCGATCGTCTTTGCCGGGTTGAAATGCTGACCGATGCTATTTTTTTTGATGTCGATGAAATTCAAGACATAAAACAATAGGGGGTATTTATTATCTTTTAGGCCGAGCCGTGGAATCGCGGATGACTAGTTCGGTGGGCAATTTCATGGATGGAATGGGTTCGCCATTTTCTAAATTTTCGACCAACACTTGAGCGCAGCGTTCGGCCATTAAACGTCTTGGTGTGCGCACGGTTGTCAACGGCGGCGTGCAGATTTCTGAAAATTCTGTATCATCAAATCCGGTAATCGACACGTCTTTGGGTACGGATATACCCATGCGGTTGGCTTCGCGTAATGCACCGAAGGCAAAAATATCTGATCCGCAAATGATGGCTGTTGGTGGATTTGATTTGCCTATGAGCGTAACAAACGCATGGGCACCCTCGTCAATGCCAAACGGCGTTTCGATAACCATCCCGTCCGTTAACGTTAGTCCTCTGTTGGATAAAGCTTGGCGCACACCATCCAGGCGGTCCGCCGCCCGGTCATTGCCGTCAATGATACCGGAAATATAGGCAATGTTCTGGTGGCCTAAATCAACAATATGTTGGGCAATGCGGGCCATGGCAGTTGTATTACAGAAGCCGATTTGCGGTAATCTTGACTGGTCGCGCCATGTCCATGTACGCAGGCATACAACGCCACTTTTTTCGATCAAGGCCAATGCTTCGTCTGATTGTGAGCAGCCGACTAAAATCAATCCTTCGGCACCGCGGGCGATCAGTTGACGCAAACGTTCTGTTTCGTTTTCTTGACGGTAGTTATAAGACGTTAACGAAAACATGTATCCCCGGTCATCAAGTTGGTATTGAACTTCTGTGAAAAACCGGCCGAACAAAATTGTGTTTAATCTTGGAAATACGGAGCCAATGATGCGGGATCTTCTGGATACCAGCATTTGCCCGGCTAAATTCGGGACGTATTCAAGTTCCGATATGGCGTTTTGCACGGCTTTACGGCGGTTTTCATTGACGCTCAACGGGGCGTTTAATACCCGGGATACCGTGGCGATGGAAACATTAGCCAAACGCGCGACATCGTGCTGAGTTGGTCCGGGGCGTTTTTTCGACAACAATAACTCCTTTGTTTGAAACTCGCTTCTATGGTGAATATTCTATCATTGCAAAGAACGCAATAGGGTATGCATAGCAATCATATGTAAGCGTATACATAATTCATGCTTCTGAAAAATGGATGATTTGCCCTCATAGCCCCATTATTAAGGCAATAATTCATAAAAACCTATTTTTATATAAAAAATGATTGAAGCAAAATGATAATTATGTAAACGTATACAATATTCGGAGCAGGCAATATTCTTGTATTCAGCAACTTGTAATGGGTTAAAAATCTTCAATGTCGACGCCAACTCATGGACAACCATCAAAGTCTGACGCGTGTGGTTTGGATCGCGCTCGTTTCACTAAAGCGGCGTCGGATCCAGTGCCGGTGCCCGCGTCTGCTTTGGGCCGGGTTACGGAAATTTTACAATCAGGGCGGCTTTTTCGTTATGGCGAAGACACATCAGAATTAAGCGATGTCTCTTTGTTCGAAGCTGAATTTGCAAAATTTTCTGGCCGCCGGTATGTCAATGCTGTGAATTCCTGCGGCTGTTCACTATTTTTGGCGCTTCAAGCATTAGGTGTGGTCAACGGCGATCACGTGCTTTGCAACGCGTTTACATTGGCACCCGTGCCGGGGGCGATTGTCCATGCGGGTGGCGTGCCTGTGTTTGTTGATGCAAAACCGGATTTAACAGTTGATCTCGAGCATTTGGAACGTTTATGTCAGCAAGGGAGGGCCAAAGTATTTATGCTATCGCACATGCGCGGGCATTTTGCGGACATCGATAAAATTATTGCTATTTGTAAACATCATAATGTCAAAGTGCTTGAAGATTGCGCCCATACACTGGGTGCGGATTGGGCGGGAAAAGATGTCGGGGGGTTTGGTGATATAGCGTGCTATTCCAGCCAAACGTTTAAACATTTGAATTCTGGCGAAGGCGGTATTATCGCTACAGACGATGCGGATATGGCGGCGAAAGTCACGATTATGTCCGGCAGTTATATGTTGTACTCACAAAATGGCGCGCGCCCGAACGATGATGTTTTTGAAAAATATCGTGATCAAATACCCAATTACAGTATGCGTATGACAAATTTATCCGCAGCCTTATTAAGGCCTCAGCTTGACTTGTTGAAAACCCATAAAACCGAATGGAACAAGCGATACCGTTGGATAGAAAGCGGCCTACATCAGCTAGGTGACGTCGAAATCATCGAACGCCGGGTCCAAGAAAACTATGTTGGTAGTTCCATTCAGTTTCATGTGCCGGGCATGACAGATCAGCAATTAGAAAAGTTTGTTGCAGATGCCGCGGCACACGGCGTTTATTTAAAATGGTTTGGCCGAAATCGAACAACAGGGTTTACCAGCCGCTTTGATCAATGGGGATATGCCCAAACGAATGCTGCGTTAACGGCCACACGTGAAGCGTTACAAACATTAATGGATATGCGTATCGCGCTTAGCCTGAACGAGGATGATTGTCACGTAATAACAAAAATTATAGGCGAAGCATTGGCGGTGACATTGAATGGAAATTAACGAACCACAGAAGATTAAGGCTCCGTCAAGATGGGCTGGTAAATAATCAAGATACGTAACCACGGGAATTAAATTTTTAATAAAGGGTTTAGAAAATGAATAAAATTGTAACATTTGTAATGGCTGCAGCGATGATGATCGTTGGTGCAGTTTCAACAGCATCGGCGGAAAAAATTATTATCGGCCAATTTGGCAATCCAACGCCTATGCAGGTCGCGAAAGCAGAGAAAAAATTCTCTAAAGCAACGGGCTGGGATATTGAATGGCGTAAATTCTCATCCGGCACCGACGTGATTGCTGCGATGGCATCAGGCGATATTAAAATTGCTGAATTGGGTTCATCCCCGCTTGCTATTGGCGCCAGCCAAGGCATCGATCTGCAATTATTCATGATGGCGCAAGTCATTGGTGAAGCCGAATCATTGATTGTCAGAAACGGATCTGGCATCAATACATTGGCGGACATGAAAGGCAAAAAAATTGCTGTGCCTATTGGATCGACAGCTCACTTTTCTTTGATGGGTGCCATCAATAAAGCTGGATTAAAAGAATCCGACGTCAACATCATCAACATGAAGCCTGATCAAATTGCGGCCGCTTGGGAACAAAAAGCTATTGATGGTGCCTTTATTTGGCAGCCCGTTCAAAGTAAAATTTTAAAAACCGGTAAATTGTTGGTTGGTGCTGATAAAACAGCCGCTTGGGGATATCCAACATTCGATGGTTGGGTTGTGAACAAAGATTTCGCAGCTAAAAACCAAAGCAAAATGGTTGCATTCATTAAAACAATGGACGCAGCGAATGCTGAATACCTGAATAACAAATCAGCTTGGACATCCAGTTCTGCAGAAGTCAAAACGATTGCGGCTCAAACCGGTGCCGGTGCTGATCAAATTCCGAATATTTTGAAAGGCTTTCAATTCTTGCCAATCAAAGAACAAATCGGCACGACATGGTTGGACGGTTCAGCTGCAAAAGCGATGAAATCAACAGCTGATTTCTTGAAAGCTGCTGGAAAAATTAATTCAGCCGCTGATAACTACGATGCATTTGTAAATTTGGATTTGCCAAAAATGGCTGCTAAATAATAGCATTTGCTACCAACAGACACTCCTGTATCTTTTATAAGTTACAGGGGTGTCTGTTTTTTAATATTTTAAGACCACATGACCGAAGAATACGTTTCGGATTTGTGAGATGATCATTTACAGGATGCGTTTATGGCTTCTTTGAACATTGACAATGCCTCGGTCACATTTGATGTCGGAGTAAATATCCCGCCGGTTGAAGCGCTTAGAAACATTGATTTGAAAATTGATGAAGGTGAGTTTGTTGTTGCCTTGGGTGCGTCAGGATGTGGCAAATCAACACTTCTTAACTTAATTGCCGGGTTTATGACGCCTTCATCAGGGCGCATTTTGTTTGATGGTGAGGACATCGAAGGCCCGGGGGCGGACCGCAGCGTTGTTTTTCAAAAACATGCCTTGTTGCCGTGGCTCAATGTGCGCGATAATATTGCTTTCGGTTTAAAATTGCAAAGAAAACCAAAATTGGAACGCTTGGCCGTTGCCGATAAATATATTGATTTGTTGGGTTTGTCGGGATTTGAATTGTCGCCGGTGTATCAGTTGTCAGGCGGCATGCAGCAACGTGTTGGAATTGCGCGCGCGCTGACCAGTGACCCCAATATGTTGCTGATGGACGAACCGTTAGGCGCGCTTGATGAATTGACGCGGGAAAAAGCGCAAGAACTTATTCTGCAAATCTGGAAACAATCGTCGAAATCGGTATTTTTTATTACCCATAGTGTTGAAGAAGCATTATTTGTCGGCACACGCCTGATCGTTATGTCGCCAAGGCCGGGGCGTATTTCCCATACATTTGATTTGCCATTTAGCGAGCGTTTTATCGCAGGCGAAGGCGCAAGAACGATTAAATCGTCGTCTGATTTTATTAAGTTACGTGAACAAGTTCTGGAAATTATTTTTTCCGATGAAGAGGAAAATCCCGGTGACTGAAATAACCCCTGATACCGAAAGCTCAAAAACTATGGGTGGTGGTTTTTTTAAACAACTGATGCGCTCCAAACCCGCCAAGCCCGGTGAAACCTATGGTGTTCCTGGGCACGGTAGCAGCACACTGTTAAGCATAACAACGATTTTTTTGTTGATATTTATTTGGTGGCTAGCCACAGAATTAGGTTGGGTGAAACCATTGTTTCTGCCTTCACCACAAGCGATCATTTTCCAATTTTTGAGCATTTTTAATGGTGGTTATACCGGTGCCAGTTTGTTTGAACATGTAGCCATTAGTACAGCACGGGTGTTTGGCGCATTCTTTTTGGCTTGTCTTGTGGGCATTCCTTTGGGGCTCGCAATGGGCATGAGCTCAACGGCCCGCGGCATTTTTGATCCACCTATTGAATTTTACCGTCCTATTCCACCGCTTGCTTATTTACCGTTGATGATCATTTGGTTTGGTATTGGCGAAACATCTAAAGTATTACTGATTTTCCTGTCGGTATTTGCCCCGGTGGCACTAGGTGCCCGGTCCGGCGTCAAGTCGGCTGCAATAGAACAAGTGCACGCGGCTTATTCGTTTGGTGCATCCCGTTGGCAGGTGATTTTTCATGTCATTTTACCATCTGCCTTGCCTGAAATTTTAACAGCCATGCGTATCGGTGTTGGTTTTGGCTGGACCACGTTGGTCGCCGCTGAAATGGTCGCAGCGACCAAAGGACTCGGCTATATGGTGCTATCAGCGTCACAATTTTTACAAACGTCAACGGTCATTATGGGGATTATTTTGATCGCCGCTATTGCCTATGGATTTGATATGTTGATGCGATACTTTGAACGCACGCTCGTACCGTGGAAAGGCCAAGTCTAAAGTTCATTGTTCCTGATTTAATTTTTTCCACCGCCTCTTTGTGGCGGGTGGTTATCATGTTGGAGTAAAGCATGTCTATTCAATATCTAAAAAAAGCCGTTAAAACAGAACAAATTGATAATGCGGAAATTGCAAAAACGGTACAGACAATATTAAACGATATTGAAAATAGTGGTGAACCGGGTGCCATTAAATACGCACAAAAATTTGATGACTGGCACGGTGATATCGTTGTCAGTGACGATCAAATCCGCATTGCATCTGAACAAGTCCCTGAAGAATTAAAACGTGATATCCGTTTTGCTCATGATAACATCAAACGTTTTGCCGAAGCCCAATTGTCCACGATTTCCGAATGCAGTGTAGAAATTGTGCCGGGATTTTTCGCCGGACAAAAACAAATACCTGTTAGTGCCGTCGGTTGTTATGTGCCCGGTGGCCGTTATAGCCATATTGCATCGGCACTGATGACGGCGACAACGGCCAAAGCCGCAGGCGTTGACCATATCACGGCCTGTTCACCGACGGCACCGGGCATTGGTATTCACCCAGCGATTTTGTTCACCCTTGACTTGTGTGGCGCTGACCAGATCCTAAACCTTGGTGGTGTCCAAGGGATCGCGGCTATGGCTTTTGGATATTTTGGATCCCCAAAAGCCGATATGTTGATCGGACCGGGTAACCAATATGTGGCCGAGGCTAAGCGGTTGTTATTTGGCCGTGTTGGTATTGATATGTTTGCCGGGCCTACCAATTCGTTAGTTATTGCCGATGAAACAGCCGATGCACAAACCGTGGCTTGGGATTTAGCCGGGCAAGCAGAACATGGGTATAATTCACCCGTTTGGTTGCTGACTACGGACCGGGCATTGGCGGACGAAGTGATGAAGCTGATCCCGGATATGATTGCATCATTGCCTGAATTAAATGCCAAAAATGCCGCTGCTGCTTGGCGGGATTACGGTGAAGTTGTGCTTTGTGATAACCCAGAACAAATGGCAAAGCTCGCCGATGAATATGCGCCAGAACATTTGCAAGTGATCGCCGCCGATCTGGATTGGTGGTTGGCTGAATTAAAAGTTTATGGATCCTTGTTTTTAGGGGCGGAAACAACTGTTGCTTTTGGTGATAAAGCAGCCGGCCCTAATCATGTGCTGCCGACATCCGGTGCCGCCAGATATACCGGTGGATTGTCGGTGCATAAGTTAATGAAAACCGTGACGTGGCAACGCAGTTCATCCGAAGGTGCACGCCCTATTGCGGCGGCCACCGCGAATATTTCCCGCGAAGAAGGCATGGAAGGCCACGCTATAACAGCGGATATCAGGCTTTAATTAAACCCGGCACTTTATGATTTAGGTTATAAATTACCGGGTTTTTTTTCCGCATTCATGGCGACACGTTTTAATAAAGTCGATAGTGTAATCGATTTCATTGTGGAAATGGCGATGTTATCAATTTCGTTGGTGACTTGTTTTAAAGCTTGTCCAATATCGGAATGGTCGCCATCTTCGGCGCGGTTTTGAATGTCATGACCAAAATCTTCGAATAATTGAATGATTTCAAATAAAGTTGTTCGTTTGGGATTTGCTTGCAAGCGGTAACCGCCGCCCGCACCGCGCATGGGTGTGACCAATCCTGCACGCGCCAAATCGCGTAAAACTTTTGCCAAATGGTTGACCGAAATTTGATATTTATCTGCAATATCAGCGGCGGTTATTTGCTGTTCCGGGTCTTGGGCAAGCTCTAGAACTGCGAACAAAGCGCACCGGGTGGCTTTTTGCAGTCTCATACATGGCTTCCTTGCATTCGTTGCCCTGAAATCGGCATTTCCAATTGGATGAACGGTCCGCCCATCATGCCTTGGGATCTGAAAAATGCCATATTTAATTCATCATCACGGGCTAACATGGTACGCACAGTATCGACCCCGGTTTTAGATAAGCAGTCGGTCATGGCGTCGAACATGCGGCTGCCGACTTTATTTAAACGGCAGTCGGGATCAACCCCGATAGCAAAAATCCAACCACTTGGCGGGGACCCAAATTCCCAAGCCCTGACTTCGCCAATAATATAACCATTAAGTTTATGATCCTGATCCGTTGCTACCAAAAAAAACCGTTTGTCGCGTTGTCCATACCGCGCATACATGTCTTTCCAATAGGCATGTTTTTTTAGTCCCGTAATTCGCGCATCTAATTCCGTTACATCGTCGATGTCATCAATTTTGGCATTTCGAATGGTCAAATCTTCAGCCATGTTTCCAGCTCCCTTTGTCTTCCTTATGCCCTTCATAAGCTTTTTAGACCGATTCTTAAAGACCCTTGACAGAGTGTGTGTTGTTTATAAGAATATAAATAAGTATTTCAGTACTTATTTACTTCTTAGCATACATAAACTTAAATTCTTGCTTAATTTCTGGAGTGGCGACTTTTACAGAAAGCATTAACTTTACAATTTTTTGAGGCTTTAAAAGAAACGATGATTGATTTTTCGACCCATCCAAACCGATACCGACATTGGCAATTAAACGTAGAAGGACGTATCGCAACATTATCCATGGATATCCAAGAAGACGCGTCACTTAAACCCGGCTATCAATTGAAATTAAATTCTTATGATTTGGGTGTGGACATTGAACTCTATGACGCGGTTCAACGGCTTCGGTTTGAACACCCGGAAGTGGCGGCGGTTATTTTAACGTCGGCCAAAGATAAAGTTTTTTGTTCCGGTGCCAATATTAAAATGTTAGGGATTTCCAGCCACGCTGAAAAAGTTAATTTCTGTAAATTTACGAATGAAACACGCAATGGTATCGAAGACGCGACAGCCAATTCGGGCCAAGCTTATTTAACGGCGGTTAATGGAACGGCGGCCGGCGGTGGCTATGAATTGGCATTAGCGACCGATCACATTATTTTGGTTGATGATGGGGCAAGTGCCGTGTCTTTGCCCGAAGTGCCGTTATTAGCCGTATTGCCGGGAACGGGCGGATTAACCCGCGTCGTGGATAAACGCTACGTCAGGCGGGATCATGCTGATTTTTTCTGCACCCTGACTGAAGGTATCAAAGGCAAACGTGCGATTAACTGGAAACTCGTTGACGATATACAGCCGTTAAGCAAATTAATGCATGCAGCAAACCAAAAAGCCACTGAATTTGTTAATCAATCAGATCGTCCGGATGCGGGTAAAGGTGTTGAATTGACGCCCCTTGAACGCCTTATAAAAGAGGGCAGCATTACATATAAACATGTCTCTATTGAATTAGACAGAGCGGGGCATAAAGTTAACATTCATGTTCGTGGACCGCTTGATAAACAACCAACCGATATTCAAGGCATTCATCAAGCGGGGGTCGATTTCTGGCCATTGGCATTGGCACGGGAATTAGATGATGCGATTTTACATCTGCGCACAAATGAACCTGAACTGGGAACCTGGGTGTTCACCACAAGCGGTGATGCAGGGTCGGTGCTGGCCGTTGATCAGGCATTGCTGGATCATCAAAGAGACTGGTTGGTGAGGGAAATAGCATTGTATTTGAAGCGCGTATTCAAACGCATTGATGTGACATCACGTAGTTTAATGAGCTTGGTTGAACCGGGCAGCTGTTTTGTCGGAACGTTATTGGAATTGGTTTTAGCCGCCGACATTAGTTTCATGCTGGACGGTACATTCGAAGCCGACAATCGCCCCTCTGCTGCGCTGATATTAGGACCGATGAATTTCGGTCCTTTACCTATGTGCAACGATTTAACCCGCCTGCAGACCCGGTTTTTAAATGATGATCAACAAGCCGCTTTATTAAAAAAGCAAATGGGCGAAAAGTTAAACGCAATCGATGCAGAAAAATTAGGCCTTGTGACGTTTATTCCAGACGATATCGATTGGCAAGACGAAGTGCGCATTGCCTTTGAAAGTCGGGCCAGTTATTCCCCTGATGCGCTGACGGGGATGGAAGCAAGCTTGCGTTTTGCCGGGCCTGAAACACTTGAAACAAAAATTTTTGGACGCTTGAGTGCTTGGCAAAACTGGATATTCCAACGGCCCAACGCGGTTGGCGAACAAGGCGCGTTAAAACAGTTTGGAACTGGACTTAAAAATAAATTTGACAGGAAGCGAGTATAAATAATGAACATCGATTATTCAGAATCAATCCCCAACAACGTTAATTTGTCCGGTGATAGGAAGCTACAACGAGCATTGGAACAATGGCAGCCGGGTTATCAAGAATGGTGGAAACAGTTAGGCCCAACAGACAGCCTGGACATGGATGTTTATTTGCGTACGGCGATTAGTGTTGAGGCAGGTGGGTGGGCTAATTATGACCATGTTCGCATGCTGGATTACCGTTGGGGAATTTTTTTAGCACCCCAAGAAGAAGACCGTAAAATTGCTTTTGGTTCCCACAAAGGCGAAGCCGCATGGCAAGAAGTTCCCGGAGAGTACCGTGCTGAATTGCGGCGTTTAATTGTCACCCAAGGCGACACCGAGCCGGCATCCGTGGAACAACAACGACATTTGGGTCTGACGTGCCCATCATTATATGATCTGCGAAATTTATTTCAGGTCAATGTCGAAGAGGGCCGCCATTTATGGGCCATGGTGTATTTGCTGCAAGCACATTTTGGTCGTGATGGCCGCGAAGAAGCCGATGCCATGTTAGAACGTCATTCTGGCGATCCGGACAAGCCACGCATTTTGCAAGCTTTTAACGAAGAAACACCGGACTGGTTATCGTTTTTCATGTTCACCTATTTCACGGACCGGGATGGAAAGTATCAATTGGCATCGTTGGCCGAAAGCGCATTTGATCCATTATCCAGGTCATGCCGGTTTATGTTAACCGAAGAAGCCCATCATATGTTTGTTGGTGAAACTGGTGTTGGACGGGTGATCCAACGGGCCTGTGAAATCATGTGTGATCACAAAACAGATGACGTGCGAAAATTTGGTGCTATTGATCTGGAAACCATTCAAAAATTTGTTAATTTCCATTTCAGCGTTTCTGTTGATTTGTTTGGACAGGAAATATCCACAAATGCGGCTAATTATTATACCATGGGATTGAAAGGCCGGTTTCAGGAAACGCGCATTGATGACGATCATAAACTGAACAACGCGGCTTATAACGTGGCCGAGGTCAAAGCCGATGAAATTATTTATTCCGAACGATCTGCATTAACGGCCATTAATGAACGTCTGCGTGATGATTATATTAATGACTGTCAGCGTGGTGTCGATAAATGGAATAAAATTATTGCAAATGCTGGAATTAATTTTTGCATCACTTTGCCGAACCGTGCTTTTCACCGGGCAATTGGCGCTTTTTCAAGCGTTCGCGCGAGGCCCGATGGTAAAATTATCACTCAAGCTGATTGGGATCAAGGCCAAGGGAATTGGTTGCCAACACCGGATGACAGAGCTTATGTTTCGACATTGATGAAACCGGTTACGGAACCGGGGCAAGTGGCATCTTGGATTGCACCGCCTGCCAAAGGCATTAATGGTCAACCAATTGATTTTGAATACGTACGTTTTAATGACTAACGGGCAAAAAATGTGGTTATACTGCCGCATTAAAAAAAAGTCGTATTGTTTTTAAAGTTTAAAGAGAGACCCCATGCAGGACCACCTTATTTCCATCACCTTGGATGATGAACAGCCCGTTGTTGACTACGCTGACATTTTTAATGTGTCGGTGATGTTTGTTGATCGCCATTTGGACGAAGGCCGGGCGGGGAAAACAGTTATCCACACTGTCGGCGGTGATGATGTGACGTATGGTGAGCTCTATAAAAATGTTAACCGCGCCGGCAACGTTCTTAAATCATCGGGGCTTCGTTTCGGCGACCGTATGCTGATGATGGTCAAAGACAGTCCGGAATTTTATTATCTATTCTGGGGCGCGATCAAATCGGGCATTATTCCCGTGCCGATAAATACATTATTACGGACTAAAGATTTCACCTTCATGATCGAAGACAGTGTCTGCCGGGCTGTAGTCTACTCACCTGAATTTGCTGGGGAAGTGGAACCGGCCTTGGCTGCGTCCACGAATTCACCGGATGTGACATTTCTGACGACGGGAAATGATAAAGCTTTCGATGTTCAAATGTTATTCGCTTCTGATGAATTAAAGGCATCACGGTCATCATCCAATGATGATTGTTTTTGGCTGTATTCATCGGGCACCACAGGCACACCCAAAGGTACGGTGCATTTGCACAAGGACATGGTGGAAACCAGTTTCCATTACGCTGAAAATACGTTGGGTCTATGTGAAAATGACATTTGTTTTTCAGCGGCCAAATTATTTTTCGCTTATGGTTTAGGCAATGCCATGACATTCCCGTTGTGGGTTGGGGCGACGGCTGTACTGTTGCCCGGACCACCATCACCGGATTGCACGTTTGATGCCATTGAAAAATATAAACCAACGGTATTTTTTGGTGTGCCAACGTTGTACGCGGCACAACTTAAATCCTTAGGCCAGAACATGCGGGATTTGTCTTCGCTTAAATACTGTGTTTCCGCTGGCGAAGCTTTACCTGCTGATATATTTAATCGGTGGGAAAAAATGACAGGCACAAAAATTCTCGATGGTATTGGATCCACAGAAGCCTTGCACATTTTTATATCTAATCTTTTGCACGACGTTTGCCCGGGTACCAGTGGCCGGATTGTAGAAGGATATGAAGCCCGCATTATTGGCGACGATGGACAGGAAGTGAACGTCGGTGATAGCGGATGTTTGATGATCAAAGGCGCCTCGAACGCTAAATATTACTGGAACAGTCCGGAAAAAACGGCGGCTACCATGGTTGATGGCTGGTTGAATACGGGCGATACCTATTTTCGCGACGACCAAGGTTATTACCATTATTGTGGCCGAAATGATGATATGTTGAAAGTCGGCGGCATATGGTGTTCGCCATTTGAAATCGAAGCCAAGCTTATTGAACATGAAAAAGTATTAGAAGCAGCCGTTGTTGGCCGTGCCGATGATGCTGATTTAATTAAACCACAGGCTTATATTGTTTTGAACAATAAATCTGATGCCGGGGACGCATTGGCACAAGAATTATTACAGCACTGTAAATCGGGCTTGGCAAAATACAAATACCCTAGGTGGTTCGAATTTGTTGATGATCTGCCAAAAACAGCCACAGGAAAAATTAAACGTTTTGTACTGAGGAACAATTAAACATGGCCGACAAGTTGCTCTCTTTAAAAGATGCTGTCCGGTCATTGATCAAGGATGGATCAAGCGTTGTTTTAGGGGCCTGTCTTGAACCTGATATTCCTTTTGCCGTTACTCATGAAATTATCCGCCAAGGCATTAAAGGCTTGGACGTTATCGCACCGATTTCCGATGCATCTACGGATATGTTGATCGGTGCCGGGGCCGTTCGCCAAATAACTGGGGCTTGGGTTGGTAATGTTTCTGGCGGCTTGGGTCATAATTACCGACGCGCTTTCGAAGGCGCGGATAAAGGCCAAATTAAATTGCGTGATCATTCGAATTTTTCATTGGGGATGGCGTTAATGGCCGGAGCATACGGTATGCCCTATGCGCCCATGCGATCAATTTTAGGCTCCGACATATTAAAATCCAATGACGGTTTTAAAATGGCGGAAAACCCATTTGCCGATGGTCCCGAGCCAATTGTCTTGGTTGAACCTTTAACCCCTGACGTTGCTGTATTGTGTGTTCAGCGCGCGGACAATCAAGGCAACCATCACCATTGGGGCAGCCGAGGTTTGATGCGGGAATCGGGGTTGGCGGCTGAAAAAGTGATTGTTGTGGCGGATGAAATTGTCGGCTCAGACGTGATCTCATCCGATCCTGAACGGGTACTGATCCCCGGTCATCTGGTGACGGCTGTGTGCCATGTCAAAGGCGGCGTACATCCGTCTCCTATGACCGGGTGTTGGAGGAGGGATAACGCATTTTTCAATGCCTATCATGAACGTTCCCGGACGGTGGATGGTTTTAACGCGTGGTTGGATGAATGGGTATATGAGACCCGAGACCATGACGATTATGTGACGAAACTAGGCGCACAAATGGACGTGTTACGGATCACCGGCCAAGCTTTGGCCGCACCAACAAATTATGCGGCAAGGTAGTTTGCATGAATATTAAAAACAAAAGCTATTCGGTGCAGGAATTAATGATTATCGCAGCGGCGCGGGAAATCAAAGATTTTGAGACCGTCTTTGTTGGTATGAGGTTGCCGATAACGGCATATGGTGTGGCGCGCCTGACCCATGCGCCAAATGCTGTGGGATTGTTTGAATCGGGCATTATTCGTTATCAACCGGCCAAAGATATGCTGTACACCATGGGCGATCCACCTAACCAACTAGGGGCAGCGTGGACTTCTGGGCTGATCGAAGTGATGAGCCAGCTACAGCGTGGGCGTGTTGATGCGGGTTTTATTGGCGGTGCGGAAATTGATAAATTTGGCAATGTTAATACCTCCTATATCGGGGGCATTAAAAATCCGACCGTTAAATTACCGGGGTCGGGTGGGGCGGCAGATATCGCGGCCATGTCAAAACGATTGTTGGTCATTATTAATCATCAACGCCGCCGTTTGGTTGAAAAAGTCGATTATGTGACCTCCCCCGGATTTTTGAGCGGTGGAAAAACCCGTGAATTGGCTGGATTAAAAGGCGGGCCGGGGGCGGTGATCACCGACCGGGCTATATTACGCCCTTTTGGTGAAATGCATGAATTGCATGTGGCGTCCATTCATAAAGGCTATTCATTCGGTGATGTCGCTACGGAAACCGGATGGACGTTAAAAGCCAACCCCGAAATGGGTAATACAGCGGAACCCACTGCCGAAGAATTGGACGCGTTACATGAAATTGATCGGGATGGATTTTGGCGAACATAGAATTATAATAAATATTATTAAATGGCGGCGCGTGACAGCGCCCCTTTGTTTCGCTTAAAGTTAATCTAGGCACTAAGACGTGTGTTAAAAAATAATAAAAAAACCATAAAGACCATATAAAAAGCAGGATTTTAAACTCAGGGAAGATTTATAAAAAGGGAGATTAAGTATGACAAAAACAACACGTAGACAGTTTGTAACCGTTGCCGCAGGTGCAGCAGGATTGGCAGCGGCGAGTTCATTTGTTCCAACGCGCTTTGCCATCGGTGCCAAAGCCCCGGTTAAAGTCGGCATTTTGCTACCTTATTCAGGGACTTATGCAATGCTTGGAAATGCCATCACCGATGCATTGAAGTTGCGGATTAATCAAGCCGGTGGAAAAATGGGCGGCCGTGACGTTGAATATGTGGCTATCGATAGCCAAATGAGCGTGCCAAAAGCCCCGATCAACACCAATAAACTGGTCAAAAAACAAAAAGTTGATTTTTTGGTTGGCCCTGTTCATTCCGGTATTGCAGCTGCCATGGCGAAAATTTTAGGACCCCGTGATACACCGATTATGATTGTGCCGAATGCTGGATCAAACGCCGTAACCGGCGGGCTTTGTTCAGAAAATATTTTCCGGGCTTCTTTCTCGAACTGGCAACCCTCTTATCCCGGCGGCAAAGTAATGGCTGATGACGGGCATAAAACCTGTGTCACGATTGCTTGGAAATACGGCGCTGGAATTCAAGCAATGGCAGCGGGTAAAGAAAATTTTGAAAAAAATGGCGGAAAAGTCATTAAAGACATCCAAATTCCTTTCCCCAAAGTTGATTTTCAAGCGGCCCTTTCAGAAATTGCAGCGCTTAAACCGGACAGTGTGTTTGCCTTTTTCTCAGGCGGAGGTGCCGTTAAATTTGTTAAAGACTATGCGGCTGCAGGACTTAAAGATAATATTGAACTCTATGGTCCGGGTTTCTTGACCGAAGGCGTATCCAAAGCCCAAGGCGCCGCGGCCGAAGGCATTAAAACAACCTTGCATTACGCTGCCAACTTGGATAACGATGCCAACCGTAATTTCCGTGCAGCCTATCAAAAAGCCTATGGTAAAGCGCCGAACGTGTTTTCTGTCCAAGGCTATGATACGGCATCATTGATGTTGCAATCGTTGGCGGCGGTCGGTGGCGATACAGGTGCTACGGCTGATATTGTTAAAGCTTTGGAAAATGCCGATGTGCCGGACAGCCCACGCGGTGCTTGGAAAATGTCAAAAGCCCATAACCCAATTCAGGATATTTATTTGCGCCAAGTTAAAAATGGCGATAATCTGGTTTTGGGTGTGGCGGCAAAAGCGCTCGAAGACCCTGCGGCAGGCTGTAAAATGGCGTAATATAAATTCTGTATGACTAACACTACCCGGAACGATACTTAACGTATGTTCCGGGTAGACCCTTTTTTTGTAAATTTTTTGGTTGCTTCTCTGTTTCGGCAGGGGAGCATTGATTTTGATATTGTTATCCAATGGATCTGACGACTTTTTTAATTCAACTCCTTAATGCGCTGCAATACGGATTTTTATTGTTCTTGGTGGCAAGCGGATTAAGTCTGGTATTTGGCATTATGGGTATTATTAATTTGGCCCATGGTGCGTTTTATATGCTAGGCGCCTATGTCGTTTATTGGTTGATGGGTTATGTTGATAATCTGTTTTTTGCCATAGTGATGGGGCTACCCATTTTATTGGCGTTGGGATATTTGGTTGAACGATTTGCCATTTCATATTTATACAAACAAAACCATATTAATCAGGTGTTGCTCACTTACGGATTGATTTTAATTTTTAATGAAATGCAGAAAATACTTTGGGGCAGCGATTTTTACAGCGTACCCGTTCCGGAAATGTTGAATGCATCGATCCGCTTGACGGATACACAAGTTTACCCGGTATACCGTTTATTTATTTCCGTCGTCGGTATGATTATTGCGGCCATGATGTATTTTGTAATCCGCCGCACACGCATGGGTATGATGATCAGGGCGGGTGCTTCAAACCGCGAAATGACCGAAGTATTAGGTATTAATATTACCCGTGTTTTTGCGGTCGTCTTCAGCATCGGTGTAACGCTGGCTGCTTTTGCCGGTATGGTCGGCGCGCCCATTAGTTCGGTGTTTCCGGGCATGGGGGATCAAATTTTAATCATTTCATTTGTCGTCGTCGTTATTGGCGGACTGGGGTCGATCAAAGGCGCTTTTGCTGGCGCCATGATTATCGGTTTTGCCGACACCTTTGGGCAGGTCCTCTTTCCGGATTATGCCTCGGTCGTGATTTATGCGGTGATGGCACTGGTATTATTGTGGCGACCACAAGGGTTATTTGGCAAAGTATGAACAGGCACCAGAAATGTTGATGAAAAGCCCTGAGCGGTTATTTTTATTATTGAGTTTAGCGGCACTAACCGTGTTGCCGTTTGTCGTGGGTGAGTTCTATTTGGATTTATTTACCAACTTGATAATCATGGGCATTTTTGCCATGAGCCTTGATTTGCTTATTGGCTATACGGGGCTGGTAAGTTTTGGTCATGCCGCGTTTTTTGGTCTAACAGGTTATCTGTTGGCGATCGTCACACCCGAAGCTGCTGGCTTGTCGATCTGGATTTCCCTACCGGTGGCTTTGATCGGGGCTGCTTTGGCAGCGTTGATCATCGGTTGGTTTTCCGTTCGCACGTCGGGCGTCTATTTCATTATGATCACTTTGGCTTTTGCGCAAATGATGTTTTATTATTTTAATGAAAATGGTGATCTTGGTGGATCTGACGGCATGTTCATTTTTACCAAACCGCAGGTTTTTATAGGCAATTATGAAGTTGTTGATTTATCAAAACCAATGACTGTTTACTACCTTGTCTTGTTAAGTTTGGCTGCGAGTTATTTAACATTAAAGCGTATTTTAAACGCGCCTTTTGGCCAAGTCATTCAGGCTATTCGGGTCAATGAACACAGGACTTTGGCGCTTGGATACAACACAAAAAATTATAAATTGGTGGTCTTTATCATCGCCGGAACACTTGCTGGATTTGCGGGGTACTTAGAAGCTTTATCAACGGGTATTGTTAGTCCCGGGGCGCTGAATTGGCATGAAAGCGGGCTGGTGATGATGGTGGTAATTTTAGGTGGCATGGGCACGCTATACGGCCCTGTCATCGGTGCTTTTGTGTTGGGTTTACTACATGACCAGGTGCAGGAAATTACAGAATATTGGCTTTTGGTTCAGGGTATTTTTGTGATTTTGGTTGTTCTGTTTTTACCCAAAGGATTAGCCGGACTAATATCAAAAACTCCGAGAAAAAAAGTTAATGACAAGGATACGGGCAATGAATGATGCTGTGTTGCAGACCCGGTCATTGACTAAATTTTTTGGTGGTTTGGTCGCGGTCAAAGATGTGTCGTTAGAATTTTATAAAGGCCAGATTCATGCGATTATTGGGCCCAACGGGGCTGGAAAAACGACGTTTATTAATTTGCTTTCTGGCGATTTGACGGCTAGTTCTGGCCAAGTCACTTTAAAAGGCGAAGATATTACAACCTTGCCACCTTATAAAATTTCACACCGTGGCCTTGGCCGTAGTTATCAGAAAACCAATATTTTTCCCGAGTTTAGTTGTTTGCACAATTGTCGGATAGCCGCGCAATCCAGATTGCCAACGTCTATGAAATTTTTCCGTGCTGCTAAAAAATATAGCGACGTTGAAGCCCGTGCATTGAACGCATTGAAACTGTGTGGTTTAGATCACAGACAGGATGAGCCGCCGTCTGAAATCAGCCACGGGGAACGCCGCCAGCTTGAAATCGGTATGATGTTAGCGACAGAACCAGATATTTTGTTGCTGGATGAACCGCTTGCTGGCATGGGACCAGAAGAAGCCGAAGCCGTCATAGATTTGTTAAAAAAATTAACGGCCGGTCATACTTTGGTTTTAATCGAACACGATATGGATGCGGTTTTTCAAGTGGCCGACGTGTTGACAGTGATGGTCAATGGCCGGGTTTTGGCAACTGGAACGCCTGATGCAATTCGCGGCAACCAAGATGTTCAAAATGCTTATCTGGGGGAAGATGATCTGGGTCTAGATTTGAATGCGAGAGGCCGGTTATGAATGCGTCTCCAGCTTTATTGGAAGTGCGTGATTTGCATACCTATTATGGGTCGAGCCATATTTTACACGGACTTAATTTTTCATTGAGCCACGGCCAATGTTTAAGTTTGATGGGCCGAAACGGGATGGGAAAAACGACGACGATCCGGTCAATTTTCTCATTATCACCGCCAAAAAAAGGCAAAATTTTAATCCGTGGTGTCGATATGACCGGGGCTGCCCCTTATGAAATGGCCCGTGCTGGATTGGCGTTGGTTCCCGAAGGCCGGGGTATTTTTCCAAATTTGTCGGTTCGTGAAAATCTGGTGATGTCGGCCCATGCAGGGTTTGGTGGCGGCTGGACTTATCAGCGGGTATTGGATGTCTTTCCACGATTAAGTGAACGTTTAACAAATATGGGCGATCAGTTGTCCGGCGGTGAACAGCAAATGTTGTCCATTGGCCGGGCCCTGATGACGAACCCTGAACTGATGGTGCTGGACGAAGCCACCGAAGGATTAGCGCCGTTAATCCGCCGTGAAATTTGGTCGGTTATCGCAGAAATTCGTAAAGCCGGGATCGCTACTATTCTGGTTGATAAAGACGTCAACGCGTTGCTTAGAATATCGGATTGCTCGATTATTCTAGCCAAAGGCAAAATTGTCTACCAAGACGCTTCGGAAGATTTGATCAAGCAACCGGACATTCATAAACAGTATTTAGGTGTTTAATTTTTTAAAGTTATGAAAAGTTAATTTCACCATCTGGTAATAAATATAATACTAATGCCTCGCCGTCAGTGACCGTTGGTGAATGAGCGGAACCCGGATCGTTGACACACCACCCGGCACCCATTCCATCAAATTTGGCACTTGTTGTGACCGGCATTGTTAAACAAATTTCACCTTTGGGGTGGCTGTGATGAGGGCCTGTAACATCACGCAGTTGAACCACGTCGATGCTTAAATTTTTGCTGTCGGGCGTCGGTTTAATGACGCGGCCAAATTTTCGACCTTCATCCCCATGCTTACACATCCATCCGGCTTCGATGGCCAGATGACAAGCCTGATCAATGGTTTTAAATGTTTGCCCGTTTGCTGGAAACACAGTGTTCAAATCGGTTGCAAGTTGCTGATTAATTTGTTTGCCTGAAATACAGTCAATGACGGGTTTCATTATGGTGGCAAAAGCTTCTTTATCCATGAAATATTCCTTAACTTGAAAATCTGGGGCCGGTGTTTTTTTGGCTGTGACCCCAGATTAACCTGATCACATGGTAACAACAACCTTTCCTTGCGCTGAATAGCTATCCATTAATCGGTGAGCGTCGGGTAACTGGGAAAATGGGAAGACATGGTCCGGGGCTGCTTTATATTGCCCATTCGTTACTTTATCGACTATCTGTTGCATGGGGATATCTGATAAAGGGAATTCATTTGTACCAAGTACGTAACTTCCAAAAGCAGATAAATGAATGCCGACCGGCAAATCAAACAGTGGGTTGAAATTTTCAAGTGGCGCATTGCCGCCGAGCACGCCTGCTAAACAAATTTTTCCACCGGGTTTAATCAAATTCGCCATTTTGAGTAATGAAGCCGTACCGATGAGTTCAAGGACATGGTCAATACCATTTGGGTAAATGGCATGCACATTATTGAACACATCATCATCGTCTATTAAAATGTGATCCACATGCAAACGTTCCAGCAATGATCGCCTATTGCTGGAACGGGTGGTGGCAATTACCGTTGCCCCTTCGTCCTTTGCGATGTTGATCGCAGCTTGGCCAAGGGCTGATGTGCCGCCGTGAACAAGAATAACCTGTCCCGATTTAAGGCCTAAATTACCCATCACAGCCGACCATGCCGTCGCGTAAGTTTCGGGGATAGCGGCGAAATCTTGCCATTCGAGCGTGGTCTTAATGGCAAAGACATTGGATTTGTTGATGGTAACGTATTCTGCATACGACCCATTACGACTGCGACCCATGCCGCCCATGATTGCTGCCACTTTTTGATTTTTCGCCCAGGTGTTTGTTGGGTCAGTGATAATTTCGCCGACACATTCGATGCCGCTAATGTTTGGGACATCGCCCCATTCGCCGTTACGCATATAAATTTCTGCGCGATTGATACCCCGGGCATGAATTTTAATTAGGACCTCATCCTTGCTTGCTGTTGGACGATCAATTTCGATGAGTTGTAATTGTTCAGGGCCGCCGTGCGTTTTAAAAGCATATGCTTTCATTCTGTGATTTCCTTTTATTTATTGATGCGCAGTGTTTCAATTGTTGTTGAAAAGTAAGTAATTAAAAAGTACTATTATATTCCATTGATTGTCATTAATTCTTACAATGTGGAAATTAGGAAATACCATGAAACTGGATCAATTGCGTGCGTTGTCGGCTGTTGCCCATGATGGCAGTTTTCAGGCCGCTGCCAGAACGCTCAACAAATCCCATCCTGCTGTGATAACGGCCATTCGAAATTTGGAAATGGAAATTTCCATAGACTTAATTGAGCGCTCACAATACCGCGCGTGTTTAAGCACGGCTGGCCGGTCTTTTAACGAAAAAGCACAAACCGTTTTAAATGCCGTTGATGAATTGAATGCGCACGGGAAAAAGTTGGCGGGTGATTATGAAATGGAATTGAACGTTGTCATTGGCGATATCACACCGGTGCCGGAAATTTTAATTTTGCTAAAACAGTTTTTCAAAAATCATCCGCATACGAAATTAAATTTACATTTTGAGAGTTTATCCGGGCCGCTTGACTGGCTGATAAATGGCAAAGCCGATTTAATTTTTCATACTGCCCCCAAAGCATGGACACAGTTAACATGCCATGAATTGATGACGGTCAATATCATCCCCGTTGTCGCACCGGATTTTTTAGATTTTGCTATTCATGACAACATTACATTTCAGGATATGCAGCCCTATGTGCAATGTATCATTCGTGACAGCGCAACCAAATTGGATAAACAGTCCTATTTTGTGATCAAAAATGCACCAAAAATGACAGTGGGTGATCAGGTCACAAAAAAACAAATCATTTTACAAGGCATGGGGTGGGGGCATATGCCTGATTTCATTGTCGACCAAGAATTGTCCGATGGTCGGTTAATTGATATTTCCGGATCTAGCTTAAAAACAAATCGTGAAATCATTAACGCCATCCGTAGAACAGATGTGCCGTCGGGTCCTGTGGCGGAACAGTTATGGCAACATATAGGCAGTCAATAGGTGATCTGACTTAAAAAGGGTAGGGGTTTGTGGGCAAAAAAAAGGCGGCCCGTTAGCCGCCCTTAATTAACGATATGTATTTTTGATTACGCGGCTGTTGTACAGCTATCCGCTGATCTGTGCACCAGTTTTTCATAGTCTTCGATCATCCACTTGCTGATGTTGCCGACTTCAAATGTATGCTCATCAATGGCAGAAACGGGTGTAACTTCGGCCGCCGTTCCGGTTAAAAAGACTTCGGTTGCGGTGTTCAGTTCTTCCGGCATGATGGCGCGTTCAATAACCTCAATGCCACGGGCATGGGCTAAACCAATCACTGTCTGTCTGGTAATGCCATCTAAAAAACAGTCTGGAGTGGGGGTGTGTAATTTTCCATCACCCATGTTGAAAAACACGTTAGCACCTGTGGCTTCGGCAATTTGACCGCGGTAATCCAGCATGATGGCATCGTCAAAACCGGCATCTTCGGCGGCGTGTTTTGACAATGTGCAAATCATGTAAAGACCGGCTGCTTTGGAATGGACGGGTTCCGTTTCAGCCGATGGGCGTCGCCATTTAGACGTTTGCAGACGAATGCCTTTCATGCGCGCTTCGGGAGTGAAATATGACGGCCAATCCCAACAGGCGATGGATAGATGAATTTTTGTGGCTTGTGCCGAGACACCCATCATTTCGCTGCCGCGCCAAGCAACTGGACGCACATAGCCGTCATGAATATGATTAGCCCGGCAAGTTTCCATGCATGCCGCATCGATTTCATCAACTGAATAAGGGATAGTGAACCCCAGTAATTTAGCCGATTGAATTAATCGCTCTGAATGTTCTTTGAGTTTGAAAATTTCTCCACCATACGCTCGTTCGCCTTCAAACACAGAAGATCCATAATGTAGGGCGTGACTGAGTATATGAATTTTGGCGTCGCGCCAATCGACCATTTCGCCGTCCAACCAGATTAACCCGTCCCGGTCGTCAAAATTAGGTGCGCTCATGATTTAATTTTTCCTAAATTGTCGTGTGTCTACTGAAAGTTCACATTTGTGCTAAAAAATATTTTTTACAGACGTAATAAAGTTACTAAAAAATGGCAATAATTTAAATTATAGTGCGTATATTGCAAGTCATATTACGATATCTAACACTCAATAAAATATATGTCAATAACACTGACGTAATATAAAATTTTTGTTATACTCCACCGTAATATCGCATTAGATTTACCTATTGGCTTTAAAGGTAACCGAGACAATGGATAAAGGATCGCGAGATGGGTGACGCAAGCGGACGTATCAAGGCAAAGGCCAACCCATTGTTCTTGCGCGAAGAAGATATCCGCCAAGCGATTGAATTGTTATTTTTTGCCTACCGGGACTTTACGGGCGAAGCCGACGGTTTGCTGGCTGATTTTGGCTTTGGCCGCGCCCATCACCGGGTGATTTATTTTGTTGGTTCTAACCCAGGTATAACGGTGAGCGAATTACTGGCAATTTTAAAAATTACTAAACAGTCATTATCGCGTGTGTTGGGCCAGCTTATTGATGACGATTTTGTGCAACAAGAAACAGATAAGCAAGACCGCCGCCGTCGCCGGCTGACGTTGACTGTTAAAGGCCGTGAATTAGAAGAAAAGTTAACGGCCCGCCAAAGCAAAAGAATTTCAGCGGCTTACCGTGAAGCAGGGGCCGAAGCAGTTGAAGGTTTTAGAACCGTTCTTCGCGGCATCATCAATGCCGAAGACCGACCATTAATCAAAGGCATGAAGTCGGTCACGCTCCAAAGGAAAGTATAATTATGACGACCGACGAGCCTGCGCACATTTTGGTTGTTGATGATGACCGCCGGTTGCGTGACTTGTTAACCCGGTATTTACGAGAAAATGGATTTTTAGTTGCTTCGGCCTCTAGCGCCGCTGATGCGCGGTTGAAAATGACGACGTTGACATTTGATCTGATCGTGCTTGATGTGATGATGCCGGGTGAAAGCGGATTGGAATTTGCTGCAAGTTTTTGCAAAAAAAATGATCTTCCTATTTTAATGCTAACGGCGATGGCCGAAACCACTGACCGCATTGCCGGATTGGAAACGGGCGTTGATGATTATTTGGTGAAACCGTTCGAGCCTAGAGAATTACTATTACGCATCAACAGTATTTTAAAACGCATGCCAAAACTGGAACATGCCGTAGAACAGGTGACGATGGGTGCTATGGTGTTTGATTTTACCCGAAATGAATTAACTGATCAGGGTAAACTTGTTCGCTTAACCGATGTTGAATGTGCTTTGTTGCGGTCGTTGGCCTTAAAAGCCGGGCAAATTCTTGACCGGGAAGAATTGATTGAATTAACCGGTGCTGTGGGCGGTGGCCGTGCGGTTGATGTTCAAGTTACACGGCTTCGGCGTAAAATTGAAAATAACCCAAAACTGCCACGGTATTTGCAAACGGTGCGCGGTAAAGGCTATGTTTTGAACCCGGATTGAAAGGCTACATCTGTTGACGGCATTCATTAAACGGTTTTTACCCAAAAGTTTGTTGGGGCGATCATTGATGATTATCGTCATGCCGTTGATTTTGCTGCAAATTGTCTCAGCTTTAATATTTTTTGAAACCCACTGGGATAAAGTCACGCTTAGGCTGGCGCGTAGTGTGGCCGGTGATATTGCGGTGATTATGGATGTGTTGCGTCAAGATCGAAGTGTTGAAGGGCAGCAAAAAATATTCAAAATAGCCGCCGAAAATATGCATATTACGGCGACTTTGATCCCGCAAGCAATGATCAAGCAAGAGACAAAAAATACAATCAGAATAACTGATGGATTGATGGAGCGTATGTTGCGCAAAGCGTTAAAAGAATACGTTCGCAAACCCTTTAAAATTGATACCGCCAGCTTAAAACGGCAAGTTAAAATTGATGTCCAGTTGTCTGATGCCGTGCTTCGAATAATCACGACTAGAAAACGATTATTTAGTTCTACCGTTTATGTTTTTGTTATTTGGATGATTGGTACATCAATGATCTTATTTGGTGTAGCGACTATATTCATGCGCAATCAAGTGCGCCCGATTCGACGTTTAGCGATCGCCGCAGATCAGTTTGGCAAAGGTCGCGAGGTGATAAAATTTAAACCCGAAGGGGCGACCGAAGTACGCCAAGCGGCAACCGCCTTTATGGTGATGCGGGACCGTATTAAACGCCAAATTTCACAAAGAACAGATATGTTAGCTGGCGTATCTCATGATTTACGTACGCCATTAACGCGGATGAAATTGCAACTCGCAATGCTGAATAAAGATATTGGAGCCGAAGAGTTGCAAACAGATATCGTTGAAATGGAACATATGTTAGAAGGCTATTTAGCTTTTGCCCGTGGTGAAGGTGGTGAAAAAACAAGCTTTTCTGATATCAGTCAAATACTGTCTGGCGTCGTGGCCGATACAAGACGCAAAGGCGCTTTAATTGATTTGCATAGCGAAGGACAATTGATGATAACGCTGCGGCCGGGCGCTTTTAAACGCTGTCTGATGAATATCATCGAAAATGCGTTGCATTATGCCGACCACGTTATGATTCGGGCGGGAAGAAGACAAGATTGTATTGAAATTGTCATCGATGATGATGGACCCGGCATTGCAGAAATGGATAGAGAAGATGTTTTCAAACCTTTTTACCGTTTGGAAAAATCACGCAATCAATATACCGGCGGTGTAGGATTAGGGCTTTCGATTGCGCGTGATGTGATGCGGGCATTGGGCGGTGAAATTGCACTTGAAACATCGCCGGATGATGGATTGCGTGTGCGTTTGCGCATCCCAATATAAATAATTTTTAAAACAGTCGGCCACCATTAGGCACGGATTGTTCAGGCGTTAATAATACGACATCTCCAGCTTCATCGGGGAAACCTAGAACAAGAATTTCTGACATAAATTTACCGATTTGTTTTGGCGGGAAATTGACGACAGCAGCCACTTGGCGGCCCACAAGATTTTCTAAAACATAATATTTTGTTATTTGTGCCGAGGTTTTTTTATGGCCAATTTTTCCGCCAAAATCAATCCATAGTTTATAGGCGGGATTGCGCGCTTCTGGAAAGCCTTCTGCACGAATGATGGTGCCTACACGGATATCCACTTTTAAAAAATCATCAAACGATAGGTCTTGCGTAGTCATGTTCATTATTGGCTCCTTAGTTAGCCAGAACAGTGCCGGATAATGGAATTCAATGCAAGGCAGAGGTGAAATTTGAAATAAAAAATGGGCCGCACTTATTTTCAAAGTACGACCCACTAATATAACTGCTTGAACGTAGAGGCTTATTTTTTTAATTTTAGAGCCGCTTTTTTTACTTCTGCAAGATTTTCTGAAATGCGTGCGTTGATAACATCGGCCGCTTCAACGTTGGCTTTAGAAACCAGATCAGCCATTTCACGGAAATCAGTCAAGGATTTTTCAAAAGATGTTTTTAAGGCTTCGACTTGTTTGGCAGCGGCGTCGCCTGGATTGTTGACTGTGCCTATGGATTTAATTGTTTCGTTAGCTGTGTCCATATTCTTTTTCAACAACTCACCTTGCAATTTAGCAAGGGCTTTAACGCCATCTGTGGCCGCTTGATTTGCTTCTGTTAAAGCTTTTACATTTTTGCGTTGAAATTCAACGATGGCATCGACGTCAAAACCGGGAACTTTAAAGTCACCTGTCATTTTGAAGAAATCGTTAGCAACTTTTGAGGGATCAAAATCAGTCATGATTTTGCTGATGTCAAAATCGATGCCGGGGATGTCTTGTTTTGTTTCTGTTTTAGCCATGGTCTGCTCTCCATAAATTGGCTTTATTTGTTGAAATAAAACCGGTTAAGAAAAATGAGATAATTTATAATGTGCCAGTCTAAATGCTGAACACCTATTGGTTTGGTTGTTCAAATAAATTTTGATCTGAGTTATTGTGCACTGCAACATAAGGGCAATATAGGCCTCTTCAGGGAACACGTCAAGAGAAAATGTTGCACTGCACCATAAAAATTACTATATTTTATTGTGCAGCGCACAAATTAACTTGGCAATGGCTAAAAACAGCCAAAAATCAAAGAAGTTATAGCGCTGGTTTTATGGGGTATGGCCGCAAAAAAAATTATCCGGCGAGTTCACGGGATCGTTTGGCCGCATTTTTAATGGCTTCGTTCATTAAGGGTTGCCAACCATCATCAGCCATTAAAACGGCCAAAGCTTCGGCTGTGGTGCCGCCTGGGCTGGTCACATTTTGGCGCAATATGGATGGATGTTCGTCAGATTGGCGGAGCATTTCACCGGTCCCTGAAACAGTTAGCCGTGCAAGGTCAGCGGCTAATGTTTCAGGTAGTCCGGCTTTGATGCCCGCTTTAGTTAATGTTTCAACCAACAAAAAAACATAGGCAGGCCCGCCGCCGGACAGTGCCGTCACTGCATCCAGTTGGCTTTCGTCTTGAATTTCAAAAACGTCGCCGATGGCTTCTAACAGATGTTTGCCGTTTTGTTGTTGTTGTGGTGTGACATTTTTATTTTGCGTGGTTACCGTTACGGCCCGCATGACCGTAGCTGGTGTATTCGGCATAGCGCGAATGATGGCTGCATTCGGCCCCAGTACTGTTTCAAAATAGGCTAATGTTTTGCCTGCAGCAATGGATAAAAATACCGTGTTCGGTCCGACAAAACGTTGATAGGATTTTAACATGCTATCCATCATCTGTGGTTTTACGGCAATGACAATAGTCGCTGGACTGTACGTTGATAAAAGTTCATCAGCAGAACAAACTGTCGCTACGTTGAATTGTTTTTTGATATGCGTTGCGGCATCGTTGTTGGGTTCAACGACTGTAATGGTCTCGGCTGAAATGCCACATTTCAGCCAGCCCTTTAGCATAGCTGATCCCATGCGCCCGCAGCCGAGTAGCAATAAAGGCTTTAGCATAAATGTTCTCCGATGCGGTGGTTTCAGGCTTCGCCTACTGTATCTATCATCGCGGCTTGTAATGCATCGTGTGGCGCTTTTCCGCCCCAAATAACATATTGAAAAGCCGGATAAAACCGTTCGCATTCAAACATCGCCGTATCAACCAAGTCTTCCATTTGATCGAATGAAGGTGCGTTTTGTCCGCGTAGCGGCAATGTATGCCGATACATGGGCAAGCCTTCGTCTTCCCAGATACCAAAGTGGCCTAGCCAAATTTTTTCATTGATCAACGCCAACATTTCATAGACGGGTTTGCGGCGGTCGGTAGGGACGCGCATATCAAATGCACAGGTGAAATGCATGGCCTGCATTTCGTCATTCCAAGCAAAATACATACTGTAATCACACCAAGTGCCCGGAACCTGAACGGCCATTTCTTCGTCGTTGCGGCGTTCAGAAATCCAGTCATTGCCTTCGATGATAAGTTCAATAACATCAAGTGGATTATTACCAGAAGCCACTTCTTCGACATTTAAATTGGACATGGAGACGTACCCCCTTATGACTATAATAAAACATCCGTGGTGCTTTGATCAAAGCGCTAGACCATCTCTGTAATTCCCAAATAATGACAAGTTATGTCGTATTATTTGCTACATATTGTATGAAGACGGTGCTTAATAACTAGGTTTAGTTTGATACAAGCCTTTGCATAAGGCAAGGGTTGAGTTGTATATGGATTGATTTTGTTGTGGATAAGCCAAGATTTATGTCATTTTGTTTGTAATCGTTAGATTTAATCTGGTGGCGGATACCGAGGGCTTAATGATATACGTTGACGTTGCCGACAATGAAATCGCCACCTTGTGAAGACAATAGAAGGCCATCAAAATTATTTTTGAAGCTTAGGTCTGTTGCCTGTATCACTTGCTTATCATCCATCAGAATTCGAAACCCGCCGACTGCGTCGCGGTTCCATTCTATGGTATGTATTTTTTTATCTTCGATCCAAAATGGGTTTTTCGATTGGGCAATAACATTTTGTCTAGAACCTGTTCTGCGGATCAATTTAAGGGGCTGCCCGGATTTGTATTGCAAATGGTATCCAACGGCTGTGAAACCCGATTGTACCAGACCTTGAAAAACCGCCACATCAAACATGCCTGTCTGCGCCCATGAAGAAATTTTGAAAGATAGGCTAAATGAATTATCAATGGTTTTCTTTGTGTAAATAGTCGTTGGTTGTGGTCCGTTATCGACGCTTTGTCGAGGTTGGTTTTGCCCACTACCTTGACCTAAAATTTCCCCGAATAAAGCAATGGCAATGTCTTTTCCTTTGAGCTTTTGATTTGTCGTCGTGGCCGGTTTATTTTCAACGGCATTGCGTAATCCCCAGCCTTTTTCAAGAAAGTAACGACCTTCTGTAACTTTCCACGCCGGGTTTTGAGTGAAATTGCCATCGGAAAAATCATCAGATAATACACGGGTTATGGGTTGTTTACGGTAGCGTGACACCAAAGCCTGTAGGTCTTTTAAAAATTGTGGATCAGCGGCTTTTGCGCGGGCTGCATTTTTGGTTAAAATATCCAGTTGATTTAAAACGTCATTAAGCTTGGTTGAATTATCTAGCTGATTGGGATTGGCCCACGGTTGATAAGTGTTGCTCGTTTGGGCGTTTGCGTTCGCACCAATCCATACCCAAAAGGCCAAAATTACTGGAGCCATAATTAAAACCGAGATGCGAGAAAATGAAATTTTAAACATTATAGCCACCCTGTTCATGATATTAAGTTTAATATAACACGCTAACATTTTCTTGGCTATGTGTTGATGGTTTTCACAGTTAAGGCTATTAAAAGTAATACAACAGGGTGATTAAAAATGAGCAAACAACAAAAACATTCAGGTAAAAACTTTCAAAATTTGCATCACGCAGGAAACCTCATTTGTCTTGCTAATATTTGTGCTTTGTTAATAACGGTGTTTATGACGCTTGAACATAATTCTGCTTAATCCGTTGTCACAGGTTGTCGCCAATGTGGTGGATAGGCGGCGTCATATCCGGGGGTTGTTTCGATGCGATTTAGCCATTTGGAAATCGCCGGAAATTGGTTAGTAAAATCATCAAACCCAAGACTTAAAGGAGCGGCGTCTTCGCGCCCTCCGGCACGGATTAGCCCCTGAATAATGGGCATATATGTGATGTCAGCCAGCGAAAGTGTAGGCCCCGCTAAAAAAGGCTCACGACCAAGCAATGCTTCGACCCATTTTAAATCCTGATGGGCTTGGGATGCAGCGATTTGAATGCTGGGCCCTTGTCTTTGTGCCTGTCCCCTAATGAGCGGTCTGACAACACCGTTGTTAATGCTGTCACGGGCATAATTCATGACTTCAAAAGTGCGTTGCCAGATATGGCCGGTTTGTTCAGTGGTATTGCCCAGCAATGGCGGTTCCGGGTGTTTCTGATCAAGGAAAGCAATGATGGCGATGGATTCATAGATGATAAATGATCCAGATTTTAGTACCGGAACTTTGCCGTGGGGATTAAGACCTATGTGTTCAGGCGTTTTATGCTCGCCCTTGCTGGGGTCGAGACGATGAGACGTGTAGGATAAGCCTTTGACTTCCATTGCGAATTGGGCCCTCCAAGAATTTGGGCTGCCGCTGATCCCGTAAAATTCATAATTCATGTATAATCCTTTCGTTATTAAAAATGTTCGATTTATGAGCCAACACCGATGGTCGCACGGCGAAAATTCGCCATTCGCACATCTTCTGGAATGTCATCAGATGCATTGATGGCGTTTTGATAGGCCGGGCGTGATAAGCAACGTTGATACCAGTCTCTGAGATGTGGCCATTCATTCAAATCCCAGCCTAGGCGGGCGGTTAATGGCATCCAACCCATGCTGGCGATATCAGCAATGGAATGGTCTCCAGCGATAAAGTCATGGCCATGCAAACGTGTGTTTAGAACACCCATAAGCCGTTTAACTTCTTGGTCGTAACGGGCCGTGGCTTCGGGTATTGCGTTTTCAAAGGCAGCAGCAAAAACCAACAATTGACCAAACATCGGGCCCAACCCACCGATTTGCCACATCATCCATTGAATGACTTCTGACCGCTGTTTTTTGTCATGAGGTAATAATTTCCCGTGTTTTTCAGCGAGATAAATCAGAATAGCACCGGATTCGATAATGGTGAAATCGTCTTCATCATGATCGATTAAAACCGGAATTCTGCCGTTTGGGTTGAGTTTAAGAAAATTATTGGACTTTTGTTCGTCCTTGCCAAAATCAATGTGTCGGGATTGATAGGGAGTATCGATTTCATGCAATGCAATATGAATTTTTAACGGGTTGGGTGTGGCTTCGGTGTATAGCGAATAGGGCATCGGAACTCCGGTTATTTTGGTTAAATTAGAAGCTTAAAATAGGTATATTAAAAACAATCCATAAGTGCTAAAGATTCGATTGTTGTGGTGCAAAATTGAACCACTAAATTGAAAGCAACCATAACAAGTTGGGAAAACATCATGCTTGATTGGGATAATGTGCGGGTTTTCTTGCATGTCAGTCGCAAAGGTTCAATCCGCGCCGCGGCTGAGGTCATGGGCGTTAACCATGCAACGGTGTCCAGGCGCATCGCCCGGCTTGAACAGCAACTTGGGGTCCGGTTGTTTGAAAAACTACCAAGTGGTTATCAAATCACCTCGGCGGGTGAAGAAATTATCAGCATTGCTGAAACCATGGAACAGGAAGCCTTAACCATGGAACGCCAGATCTATGGCCGGGATACAAGGTTAAGTGGCTCATTGCGTGTAACCATGCCTGAAGTGTTGGCGACCCATTTAATGATGCCGGAATTGGCCCGGTTTTCGGAGCAGTATCCGGGCATAGCGTTGGAAATTATGACGTCCTATGAAACGCTTAACTTAACCAAACGCCAAGCCGATATCGCTTTACGGCTATGCTATGGGTCGCCACCGGAACACCTTTATGGGCGCAAGCTGGTTTCCGTGCACCGCGCTGTTTATGCATCAAAAAAAATAGTCATAAACCAAACTGAAAATAAGCATCTCCGCTGGATCAGCAAAGAAGACGATGGTCGGGTTCCCGTTTGGGCCGTGGATGCATACAAAAAATGCAACCAACAGCATTTAGTGGTTAACGATACGGCAGTGCAATTGGCCGCCGCCCGTCACGGCATGGGGGTATGCATTAATTTGTGTTTCATCGGCGATAATGATCCAGAACTTGATCGTTGGCCACCGGGTTATAGTTCCCCGTACGGTGATTTATGGATACTGACCCACGGCGATATCAGGCGCACGCCGCGCATAAAAGCTTTCATGAAGTTTGCAACGGATGCCGTTCTGGGAAAGCGGAATTTGTTTGAAGGCCAATTAGCGGGCTAGGATTTAGGCGTGTATCCTAAACTAGGGGCGAGGTCGATTTCAACTTGTGCGATGCTTAATCCTTTACGCCTAGCATAATCTTTGACCTGATCTTCATTGACGCGGCCGATGCCGAAATAATTGGCGTCCGGGTGCGAAAAATAAAACCCTGAAACGGAAGCTGCGGGCAGCATGGCGTAACCATCGGTCAATTCGATACCGGCAGTGTTGTGGGCATCTAATACGTCAAATAATGCGGTTTTTTCGGTGTGATCGGGACATGCTGGGTAACCTGGCGCCGGACGAATGCCTTGGTATTTTTCTTTTATTAAATCGTCGTTGTTCAGTTTTTCATCCGCTGCATAGCCCCAAAAGTCTTGACGGACTTTTTCATGCATTCTTTCAGCAAATGCTTCGGCCAAACGGTCAGCTAAAGCTTTCAATAAAATTGATGAATAATCATCATGATCGGCTTCATAGGCTTTTACACGTTTTTCGATTTCAAGTCCTGAGGTGACTGCAAAAAAGCCAATGTAATCTTTTATACCGCTGTCAATGGGTGCGATAAAATCAGCCAGTGAATAGTTTGCGCGGCCTTTTGATTTTTGCATTTGTTGACGCAGGAAATGAAATTGCGTGATTGTCTCAGCTCGGGTTTCATCGGTGTAAACATCAATATCATTAGCCACAGATGCGGCGGGGTAAAATCCAATGACAGCTTTGGCTGTTAACCATTTTTCATGGATAATGCGGTCCAGCATATTTTGAGCATCATTATACAATGTGGTCGCGGCTTCGCCATATTTATTGTCGGTTAAAATAGCCGGGTAGGTGCCCTTTAATTCCCACGTGCGGAAAAAAGGTGTCCAATCTATACGCGTCGCCAATTCGCCTAAATCGAAATCGCCGAAGGTTTTAGTGCCTATAAATGATGGTTTTGGTGGAGTGTATGTTCGCCAATCGATGACGGTTCCATTTTTTGTTGCAGCATCAAAGGGGGTGAACGCGCGCTCTTTGGCACCCAAATGATCGGCTCGTAATTTTTCCTGTTCAGCCTGATTTTGTTGCACGAAATCTTGGCGCCGGGTATCACTTAGCAAATTGCTAGCCACACCAACGGCGCGCGATGCATCATTGACGTGGATCACCGGCAAGTCATAAGCGGGTGCGATTTTAACGGCCGTATGGACTTTTGATGTGGTCGCCCCGCCGATTAACAAAGGAATAGAAAACCCTTGGCGTTTCATTTCTTTTGCCACGGTGACCATTTCTTCTAAAGACGGTGTGATTAAACCGGATAAGCCAATGATGTCGGCATTTTCACGCTTAGCGGTTTCTAAAATGGTTGTGTAGGGTACCATTACACCCAGATCTACAACATCAAAATTATTGCACTGAAGCACCACGCCAACGATATTTTTACCGATATCGTGAACGTCACCTTTAACGGTGGCCATTAATATTTTTGGCTTGGCTATTTCTTCTTCATCATCGACTTTTTCCGCCTCGATAAACGGCAATAAATGGGCCACGGCTTGTTTCATGACGCGGGCTGATTTAACCACTTGCGGCAAAAACATTTGGCCTGATCCAAACAAATCACCAACCCGGTTCATGCCGGACATTAATGGCCCTTCGATAACCTCAATGGGGCGGTTGGCTTCTAACCTAGCTTCTTCGGTATCTTGGGTAATATATTCGGTGATGCCTTTGACCAAGGCATGGCTTAATCGTTCCGTAACACTACCTTCGCGCCATGATAAATCTTGAGCCTTGCCGGCAGATGCACCGGACCCTTTGCTGCTTTCAGCCGCGTCTAGTAATTTTTCTGTGGCCACGTCCGAACGGTTGAATATAACGTCTTCGATACAGTCGCGTAAATTTCCCGGCAAATCAGCGTAAACGGCTAACTGTCCGGCGTTGACAATAGCCATGTTCAATCCGGCTCGTGTGGCATGATATAAAAATACTGAATGCATAGCTTCACGGATGATATTATTACCACGAAACGAAAACGACATATTGGACAGGCCGCCACTGGTATAGGCGTGGGGTAGGGTGTTTTTAATGGTTTTTTGCGCTTCGATGAAGTCTTTGGAAAAATTACGATGTTCGTCAATGCCCGTGGCTACCGGGAAAATATTAGCATCCAAAATAATATCTTCGGGTGGAAATCCAACTTGTTCTGTTAATAAATTATAGGACCGGGTGCAAATTTCCACCATCCGGTCATAAGTATCGGCCTGCCCCGTTTCATCAAAAGCCATAACCACCGTGGCCGCGCCCAAGCGTCTGATTTCCCTGGCTTGTTCAAGGAATGCTTCTTCGCCTTCTTTCAGGCTGATGGAATTGACAACCCCTTTGCCTTGAATCCATTTTAAACCAGCCTTGATAATCGACCATTTTGACGAATCGATCATGATCGGAACGCGGCTGATATCCGGTTCTGTGGCGATTAATTTTAAAAATGTTTCCATGTCCGTTTGCGAGTTCAACATGGCATCATCCATGTTGATGTCGATGATTTGTGCGCCGCCTTCTACTTGACTGCGGGCGACATCTAATGCTGTTTCCAATTCACCCTCGCGGATCAGTTTAGCAAATCGTGCTGATCCCGACACATTGGTGCGTTCGCCAATATTAATAAAACCAGTGACGTCATCGGCGGTCATTGGTTCCAATCCAGATAATTTCAGCACCGGTTGATGGTCTGGAACAATACGTGGCTTGACGCCAGCTACAGCGTCCGCGATAGCTTTGATATGTTCCGGGCGCGTGCCACAACAGCCGCCAACGATGTTTAATAATCCACTGGTGGCAAATTCTTGTAAAATACCTGCCATGTATTCTGGTGTATCGTCATAGTCGCCAAAAGCGTTGGGTAAGCCTGCATTGGGGTGCACGCTGACATAGCTATCCGCCGTTGTTGACACGGACTGAATGTGGGGGCGCAGATCGGCGGCCCCTAATGCACAGTTAAACCCAATGGTTAACGGATTGGCATGGGATAATGAATTCCAGAATGCATTTGGCGTTTGCCCGGACAATGTGCGACCTGATTGATCGGTAATGGTACCTGATAACATCATCGGCAATTCAAAATCTTCGTCTTCGAAAAATTTTAAAACTGCATAAACAGCGGCCTTGGCATTCAGCGTATCAAATACGGTCTCAATTAAAATTAAATCAACACCACCATCGACCATGGCCCGCGTCGCTTCGGTATAAGCACGGACAAGTTCATCAAAATTAACATTCCTGAACCCCGGATCATTAACGTCCGGCGATATGGATGCGGTGCGGTTGGTGGGTCCCAAAACGCCTGCGACAAACCTCGGTTTATCGGGGTTTGTCGCCGTCACTTGATCGGCGGCGGCACGTGCAATGCGTGCGCTATGGTAATTAATGGCAAACACTTGGTCTTCCATAGCGTAATCGGCTTGGGCTATGGAAGTGGCATTGAACGTATTGGTTTCGATGATATCGGATCCGGCATTCAAGAAATCAGTATGAATGTTTTGGATAATGTCAGGCCGGGTTATAGATAATAAATCGTTATCCCCTTTTAAATCGATCTTGCTGTTTTTAAATACATCGCCCCGATAATCGTTCTCAGACAAATTGTGGGCTTGGATCATCGTGCCCATGGCGCCATCGAGCACCAAAATACGTTCGTTCATTATTTTTTTAAGAACATTTCGCCTAGATGTTTGGCGATGTTGTGGAAACTCTGTTGTGTTCATGGTTTTGGGCTTTCAACAAGTTGCGGGCGCACACCTAAAATATGGCAAATGGCAAAACACAGGTCGGCACGGTTCATGGTGTAAAAATGAAATTGTTTGACGCCATTGGCGTACAATGCCCGGCATTGGTCCGCGGCAACGCTAGCGGCTACAAGTTTCCGCGTTTCTGGGTCATCGTCAAGTCCATTAAACAAGTGACCCATCCAGTCCGGCACAGCGGTTCCGCAATCACGGCTAAACCGGATGACATTGGCAAAGTTTGTAACCGGTAAAATGCCGGGCACAATCGGCACCGTGATCCCGGCTTTGCGGGCGCGTTCTAAAAATTTTAAAAATGTGTCTACATTAAAAAAATACTGCGTAATGGCACGTGTTGCGCCAGCGTCAATTTTACGTTTTAAATTATCCAGATCGGCCTCGACGGATAAAGCTTCGGGGTGGGTTTCAGGATAGGCCGCGACGCTGATTTCGAAATCAGCGATTTGCTTAAGCCCTGCTACCAAATCAGATGCATAGGCATAACCACCCAGGTGGGGCGTGTATTTGTTGTCCCCATGTGGCGCATCTCCACGCAAAGCCACAATGTGGCGGATACCCGCATCCCAATATCGCTGTGCTACAGTATGAATTTCGTTTTTAGTCGCACCAACGCATGTCAAATGAGCGGCGGGTTCAAGGTCCGTGTCTTTGCGCATGCGGGCGACCAGATCATGGGTTAAATTGCGGGTTGTTCCCCCTGCACCATAAGTTACCGAAACATAGGATGGTTTAAGCGGTGCCAAGCGTTCAACAGCCGTCCATAAATTGTTGGCCGATTTTTCAGTTTTTGGCGGGAAAAATTCGAACGAAACTTCGACGTCATTGGGCAACGGCGCTTCGATACCTAACATTGAACCGGGTGGGCGGCCGTGGGCTGAAACATTATGCAAAGGGGGCCGTTCATTTTTATCAGGCATTGTTCATTCCAAGTAGTAAAAATGTAGAAAATATCAAGCTTTTTTGACAGCCTGCCAAATTTTGACAGTTAATGAGGCGCCGTCTAAGGACACGGTTTGCGAAAGGGTTAATCCCGCACGTGCACACCAAGTTTTGATGTCATCGTCGGCAAAACCCAACCTGTGATGGTTGTGATCATGGCGTAGGTTTTCAAGGTCATGGGGCGCAAAATCAATAATCATCAAGCGTCCGCCGGAGTTAAGTATTCGCGCGGCTTCTTCAATGGCTTTGTCAGGGGCGTCTAAAAAATGCAAAACTTGATGCAGGACGGCAGCGTCAAAAGAAGCGGCTGCAAAATTAAGGTTAAACAAATCGCCTTGGCGTACTTGGATATGATCAAAGCCCAAGGCTTCAATACGTGACCTAGCAATACCTAACATTTCTCGTGATTGATCAATACCGACGCCTGTATCAATGGTGGATGCCATCAATTCCAATATACGCCCGGTCCCGGTGCCGATATCGATCAATCGTTTTGGTGGGTGATTTTTAAATGCGTTTATAATATTTTGTTCAACAACAGCTTCATCAATGTGCAAGGACCGTAAATCATGCCAATGAGTAGCGTTGGCGCGGAAATAGTCCGCAGCTATATCCGCTTTGTTTTGCTTAACAGATCGGAGTGCCGTTTGATCGCGCGTTAATATAGGGTCGTTATCAGGGATTAACGGTAAAATATTATTTATGAAATTAGCGGCTGGTCCGTGGCATGTAAGGCGGTAAAAAACCCAGCTGCCTTCTTGGATGCGTTCTAAAATTCCGGCATCGGTTAATAGTTTCAAATGCCGTGAAATACGCGGCTGACTTTGGCCCAGGATCGAAACAAGTTCGCTAACCGTTAGCTCGCCAACACGCAACAACGCCAGCAAACGTAGTCTGGTTGGTTCTGCTGAAGCGCGTAAAATATTGGTGAGGGTCTGCATATCTAGGCTTTGTAATGCGGGGTTTAAGGGTAAGATGAACACGAATATACATAACTACATAAACATATCAAGATATCTTTATGTAAATTAATATTTTTTTATTAATCTGTCCTTTGGCCCCATGGTATTCTCGTCACGGTCACGACAAATAAAATCATATATACAAATAGGCCATAGCTTTTTGTTGATGGTTATGATACCAGACAAAATTAATTAGAGAATGCAAGAAGACATGATGTTTTCACAATAGGAATAATCAGTTCAATGCGTATTTTAAAATTTCTTTCTATATTGGCTGTTTTCATAGGCATCAATATCGGTAATGCCATGGCTGAAAGCGATGACCCTGAAAAAGCGGCATCAATGTTTATTCAAGAATTATCACAATCGGCATTGTCTGCGTTAACAGATCAGGGCGTGCCGCGCGAAGTACGCGTTGAACGGTTCCGTACCTTATTTAAAGACCGCTTTGCCGTTCGTTCAATCGGTAAATTTGTTTTGGGGCGTAATTGGCGTAAAGCCAGCAAAGATGAACGTGAAGAATATTTGCGCTTATTTGAAGATCTGATGGTTATATCTTATGTTGATCAATTTCAACGTTATACGGGTTCAGGGCTAAACGTTGTGAAAACCCGCCTTGAAAAAGGCAATGCAGCTACAGTTTTTTCAGAAATAAACAAGCCGACAGCTGCTAAAAAAATTGATGTTATTTGGCGTGTTGCCCATAAAAATTCCATCTATAAAATTTTGGATGTGATCGTCGCTGGAACGTCCATGAGCAACACTTTGCGTCATGATTTTGCATCGATCGTCAAACGTAATGACGGCAAAGTAAGCGCGTTGATTAAGGAACTATCGGTTAAAACCAAAAGCCTTAATCAGACCGTCAGCGGACAATAATTAACCTCACACTTCAACAATATGTGGTGTTAATTGCTAGCTCCACCCATTCATCAATGCATGCAAGACATTGCCTTGGCCGCACCTATTGGCTACAAGATGGAGTTAAATTTATTTGCTTAATCGGAGAACCCCATGGCGTCCTACCAATATTCCTATGTGATGAAAAATCTGACTAAAACCTTTGCGGGTGGTCGGGAAATTTTAAAAGGTGTTACGCTTTCATTTATGCCGAACGCAAAAATTGGTGTATTGGGTGTTAATGGTGCTGGTAAATCCACGTTATTGAAAATTATGGCCGGGATGGATCAGGATTACAGCGGCGAAGCGTGGGCGGCCGACGGCGTGCGGGTTGGGTATTTGGAACAAGAGCCTCCACTTGATGCCAATAAAACGGTCGAAGAAAACGTCACCGAAGGCTTAGGCGAGACAAAATCGTTGCTTGATCGGTTTAATGCGGTCAGTGCTAAATTCGCCGAACCCATGAGCGATGATGAAATGAATGATTTGCTAAGTGAACAAGGCGAATTACAGGAAAAAATCGATGCCACGGGCGGTTGGGATTTGGAACGCACCATCGAAATTGCCATGGATGCATTACGCTGCCCGTCAGGGGATAGCGATGTGACAACACTTTCCGGTGGTGAACGCAGGCGCGTTGCTTTGTGTCGTTTGTTATTGCAAAAACCCGAAGTTTTGTTGCTTGATGAACCGACGAACCATTTAGATGCGGAATCCGTGGAATGGCTAGAACGTCATCTTCGAGATTACGATGGCACCATAATGATTGTCACCCATGATCGCTATTTTTTGGATAATGTGACCGGATGGATTTTGGAATTAGACCGCGGTAACGGCATTCCATACGAAGGCAATTACTCTTCGTGGCTTGAACAAAAACAAAAACGATTAGGCCAAGAACAACGCGAAGAAACCGCACGCCAACGTGTATTAAAACAAGAATTAGACTGGATACGGCAATCACCAAAAGCCCGTCATGCTAAATCCAAAGCCCGCATCAGCGCCTATGATGATTTGGTTGCGCGTTCCGATAATCAAAAACAAGGCCATGCGCAAATTGTTATACCGCCAGCACCAAGGCTCGGTGATCTGGTCATTGAAAGTAAAGGTTTAAGCAAAGCTTACGGCGATAAGTTATTGATCGATGGGTTGGATTTTAAATTACCGCCGGGTGGCATTGTCGGTGTGATTGGCGCCAACGGTGCTGGTAAAACGACACTTTTTAAAATGATTACCGAACAAGAAAAACCAGACGATGGCAGCATTCGCATAGGTGATACGGTGAAACTGGGCTATGTCGACCAGTCGCGAGATGCATTGGGCCAAGACAAAACAGTGTGGCAAGAAATTTCCGGTGGGCTGGATGAAATTCAAATTGGTAAACGCGCTATGCAAAGCCGGGCTTATGTGGCTCAATTTAATTTCAAAGGCGGCGATCAACAGAAAAAAGTCGGCCAATTATCGGGTGGTGAACGTAACCGGGTGCATTTGGCGAAAATGCTGCAATCGGGGGCCAATGTATTATTGCTGGATGAACCGACTAATGATTTGGATGTAGATACGTTGCGTGCACTCGAAGACGCATTGGCCGAGTTTGCCGGATGCGCTGTGGTCATCAGCCATGATCGCTGGTTCTTGGACCGCTTAGCGACACACATGTTGGCATTCGAAGGCGATAGCCAAGTGGTGTGGTTCGAAGGCAATTACCAAGATTACGAAGAAGACCGCCATCGCCGCTTGGGGGCTGAAGCCGATCAGCCGCACCGCATACGTTATAAGCCTTTAAAACACGGCTAAATGATGAATTATTTGGCCTCATTGCCGACCTAACCTAATTGGCGGGTTGGCTTTCGGCTTGTTTGATGACTTCTGGCGGCAAGGATTTTGCCAACGTGTCACGGGCTTTAATCGCTTTGGTGTTGCCTTTGGCAGCGGCGGCCGAGAATAAACGGTAAGCAAGCACGTCATTTTTTGCAACGCCTGCACCTGAATAATACAGGTAACCCAAATTAAATTCAGCAAGAGTATGCCCTTGTTGAGCGGCTTTTTGGAACCAGCTAAAGGCTTTTCTTAAATTTTTGTCGACGCCTTTTCCAGTGTAATACAATATCCCTAAATTATATTGGGCATTTTTATGGCCAACAACGGCGGCTTTTTCAAAAAACTCTGCGGCGGCTTTAAAATCTTTAGGGACATCAATGCCTTTATAAAACTGTTGACCTCGGTTGTAATCTTGCTCGCTGGATGAGGGCGCGGTTAGAACAGGGGACGGCGGCGGCGCGGCGGCGATTACTGTTTGTTCAGGCTGTTTGGTTTGGCTCACTGGTTCTGGCATAGGTTTTTTTTCTGGTACTTGTTCGGCCATTTGTTCTGCTGTTTCAGAGGGGGCTTTGGGAGCGGCTGGTTTTTCTATTTTTACCGGGGCTTGTTTGGCGGCGTTGTCGTTCATTGTTGGGGCTGGTGGCGGAGCTTCGGGCTCGGCCATAGTTGCTTCAGGCGAAGCGCCAGGTTCAACCATTTCAGTTCCCGGTTGTTCCATAGCCTCTGTATCCTCTTGGTTTTCCGGTACTTTTGGGGTTTCAGTGACTTTTGTGATTTCGGGCTGAATATTGTCCGCAACGCGTTCGACGCCAGCCAATGCTTCTGGTTGTTTGGCAGGGGCCACGCGTTCGGGGATAATAATGATGGAACGCGGGGCTTTGGTGTACATAACCGGATCGGTGACCCCCGCCCAAAATATTTTTAATTTAAACAAAATTTTATCAACGGACAGTGGTTGTTGGTCGATTTCCGGGTCGTATTTAACGGTGTCCATAAACGTTGAAACACCTGTGCCAATAGCGGTAACGATAATCAAACACAGGATGGCCACTAAGCGTTTCAAATCGTCAGTCTTTCGTTTTGTTAAACTGTCAGCGTTGATTTGGAAAATATACTAGAATTAGTATATGTATCCAAATAAGCACCTATATGTTTGTTAACGATTCCAGACGCATCTGTCAAATGCACAGTCAGTTCAAGCTTTGCTTTTAAGCAAGCGTAGCCCGTTGGCAACGACCAGCAGCGATGCCCCGGCATCGGCGGCAATTGCCCCCCACAAACTGGCAAAACCTAAAAATGTCAGGCCAACAAAAATAATTTTCACACCCAATGCAAAGCCAATATTTTGGCGGATGATGACAAGGGTACGCCGTGAATGGCCGATCAACCAAGAAATTTTTGGCAGATCATCTGTCATTAATGCAATGTCGGCAATTTCGATCGCGGTATCGCTGCCCATGGCGCCCATGGCGATGGCAAGGTCGGCTTCGGCCATAGCAGGGGCGTCATTGACCCCGTCGCCGATCATGGCAATGGTGCCGTATTGTTGACTTAATTCATTGATGGCGGTGACTTTGTCTTCGGGCAACAATTCAGCGCGCACATCATCGATACCGACCTCTGCTGCGATGGCCATGGCTGTGGTTTTATTGTCACCGCTTAACATCACTGTTTTTTCAACACCTAAGCTTTTTAGGCTTTGTATAAATTGGGCTGCCCCTGGGCGGACTTTATCGGCCACCGCGATCATGCCGCAAACATGGTCATCATTGCCGATGACAATGACGCTGTTACCATTTTTTTCGGCATCCAGACAGGCTTGTTCAATTTCATCTGTTGCTTGATTTTTTTCCACAAGTAATCGATGAGAGCCTAACCAAAAAGGCTGATCATTAATGATGCCGGCGACACCTTTGCCCGGCAACATTTTAACCTCTGTGGCCGTTAGATTTTCAATGCCCAGCGTCACGCCATGACCAAGGATGGCGCGGGCCAATGGATGAGTGCTCATGTTTTCCAACGCCACAGCACGGGCCATAACCTCGGTTTCTGTGTGCGATCCGAACGGCTGGATTTTGACGACTTCTGGAAAGCCTTGCGTGATGGTCCCGGTTTTATCAAAAGCCAATACTTTTAGGCGGGCAGGTTGCTCCATATAGGCGCCGCCTTTGACCAAAACGCCTTGGCGCGCCGATGATGCCAATGCGGCGACGATGCTCACGGGTGTTGAAATGACCAATGCACATGGGCAGGCGATGACCAGCAACACCAGCGCGCGGTAGAACCAATCGGCCCATAGTCCGTCAAAAAACAACGGTGGTACGGTAAATACCAACAGGGCTAAAACCATCACGGCCGGGGTGTAAACATGTGAAAATTTTTCCACCCATTGTTCTACATTGGCGCGGCGGCTATGGGCTTCTTCGACCATGCGGATAATTCGGGATAAAGTCGTATCACTTGCAGCTTTGGTACTTTTAACTTCAATCAAGCCGTCTTGGTTGATGGTGCCGGCATACACATCGTCACCGGGCTCGCGCGCGACCGGCACGCTTTCCCCCGTGATCGGGGCTTGGTCAATGGCTGTGATGCCCGTGTCGATAATACCGTCCAGCGGTACTTTATCGCCGGGGCGGACAACAAAAATAGAACCAATGGCAACATCACTTGCCGGCACTTGTTCGGTGCGACCGTCTTTATTTTTGATAAACACGGTAGACGGCGTCAAATCCAATAAAGCTTCGATGGCTTTACGGGCGCGGCCGACGCTCCAGCTTTCAATGGCGAGTGATAAAGAAAACAAAAATGTCACCATGGCCCCTTCGAACCATTCACCGATAAATGCTGCGCCCGTCACGGCGACGACCATTAATAAATTCATATCAGCGCGTTTACGGCGCAAGGCGTACCATGCTTTGACAGCGACATAGCGTGCACCCAGAACCATTGCCAAGGCAAAGGCTGTGATTTCAAATGTTGGCATGCCGGTCGTGCCATGACCCTGAAACAAATCTAGGAACGATTGAAAAGGACCTTCGCTGGAAATGTGAAAAACCACCCCAGTCAAGATCGCTAAACCTGAGAGCGTGGTTAATAAGTTTTTTGCATTGCGTAGACCACGCGTCTGACCATCGTTATTATTATCGCCATCTTGCCAAAGTGTGGCGGCCATGCCCGTGCGGGCGACGGATTTAATGATATGTTTTTCGGTGATATTGTCATTACCGCCGGTGACAAACATGCGGCCATTGATGACGTCAAAAGATAATGCGTCTTCATTCCCTAATAAGGGACCGACTTCGTTGCGTAAAATGCCGACCTCTTCGGCGCAATCCAAGCCTTCGACCCGGAAACTAAAGCGGTAATCCGATGGTGGTTTGACAGCCGGTGCAGATGCACCGCCGCCACAACAAGACCCGCCATCTGTTAGCTTATCCTCATTGCTGTGATTGTTTTTTTTGTGATCATGGTGGTTCATAGCGCATTCCTTAAATCATTGGGCACCGATTATAGTGTGATTACGGAAAAATGTAATTGCTATAGTCGTTGTAGGTTCAAGTGAAAAAACGAATTCTCCAAAAAAAAGTTTGTTTCGCTTGCAGTGCCTACCTTGGAACGCTAATAAACCCTTAGATATTTTAACAAGGAAGATAAAATTATGCCTGATCAAATTACAGCTTCTCATATTTTAACGGCCACCGGAAACGTTTCCAAGGAAGAGGCGCTTAAAACCATCACTGAAATTAAAGAAAAAATTGACGGCGGTGCTGAATTTACTGATCTGGCTGCTGAACATTCGGATTGCCCATCGGGATCACGCGGTGGTGATTTAGGTGAATTTGGCAAAGGCCAGATGGTCCCAGAATTTGAAGCAGCGGCGTTTGCATTGGATGTTGATCAATTAAGCGACGTTGTTGAAACTGATTTTGGTTATCATTTGATTTTACGAACGGCTTAATCTTACATCCGCACGTTTTCGCCCGGTTGGTACTGATCATTTGGATCATCGATATCGATGATCCATAAATCAGGGTCGTACTTTTTTTGCCGTTCCAAGTACGCATCGGCTTCATTTGATGTGACGGGTTCATTGCCTGTGGCTTGGGTCCATACGCGCATGCCTTGGCCATCGCGGGCTTGGCTAAGCACAACAACACCATTGATATGGCGGTCAATTTTTAAAAAAACGGCCCCGGCATCGGGGTCACCTTTTTTGACGACGACAATAGGAATTGATTTCAGGTCACAGATTTTAATTTGCGCGCTGACCCAGAACGCGGCCCGTAACATAGGTTCAGACATGATCCCCTCGAAGGCTGGAAATCGTCGTCGTTGTTGAAATGGCTTCGCCGTCACATTGAATTTCGATGACAGCGGGTTTGTTTGCTGCCCGGGCGCGTTCAAATGCCGGCATGAAATCGGCTGTTTTTGTAACGGTTTCACCAAATGCGCCGTAAGCATGGGCCAAAGCTGCAAAATCAGGATTATGTAATTCAGTGCCGGATATGCGTTTGGGGTAGTTTCGTTCTTGATGCATGCGAATGGTGCCGAACATACCATTGTTGATGATGATAATAATGACGGGGATTTTGTGTTGCACGGCTGTCGCCAGTTCTTGTCCATGCATCATAAAACATCCATCCCCAGCAAAAATGATAACATCACGGTCCGGGTATCGTCGTTTGGCAGCAATACCAGCGGGCACGCCGTAACCCATTGATCCACTGGTTGGGGCCAATTGTGAAGGGTACGAGCGGTACCGGTTATACCGGTGAACCCAGCCGGAATAATTTCCGGCGCCGTTACAATAAATAGTGTCGGCGTTTAATGTATCCGACAGTGACCTAACGATTTCGCCGAGTTGCACGTCGCCTGTGATGGGTGTTGGGGTGGTCCACGACAAATAATCAGCGCGGGCATTGGCGGTCCATTCGGAGCAGTCTCCAGCCGTAATGTTCAAGCCTTTTATGGCTTTTGCAAAACCGGGGGGGCTTGCGTTGATGGCTAATTTAGGGCGGTAAACCCGGCCCAATTCTTCGGCCCCGCTATGAATATGGGCCAAGGGTTGTCTGGGTTCCGGGATATCAAATAATTGATAGCCGCCTGTTGTCATTTCACCTAATCTAGGGCCAAAAGCAATCAGCAAATCGCAATTTTTGACCCGTTCGGCTAATTTTGGGTTAATACCAATGCCGACGTCACCGGCGTATAGATCGTGGTTGTTATTAAATAAATCTTGATTACGAAACGACACGGTGACGGGGATGTTGGCGGCTTCGGCAAAATATTGAACGTCCAGGCAGGCTTGTTTGGTCCAACCACGTCCACCCAACATGAGTAAGGGTTTTTTTGCCGATTTAAGTAATGCGCTAAACTGGATTATATCGTCCGTTCCCGCATGGGCATGAATGGCAACTGCCGGACCGGGCACGGGAACATCAACTAAATCGCGCAACATGTCTTCGGGTAATGCTAACACAACAGGGCCGGGGCGACCGCTCATGGACCGAGAAAATGCTTGTTGTATATATTCAGGTATCCGTTTTGCATCATCAATTTCGGCGACCCATTTAGTCATTTCACCAAACATTCGGCGGTAATCAATTTCTTGAAACGCTTCGCGGTCGCGTTGATCACGCGCCACTTGGCCGACGAATAAAATCATTGGTGTGGAATCTTGAAAAGCAATATGCACACCGGCACTTGCATTGGTCGCCCCCGGCCCTCGGGTGACGAAGCAAATCCCCGGATGACCGGTTAATTTACCGTCAGCATCGGCCATCATCGCAGCCCCACCTTCTTGGCGGCATTGAATAAAATCCATGGTCGGGTGTTGATATAATGCGTCCAACACCGATAAATAACTTTCACCGGGTACGCCGTAAATACAGTCCGTGCCATTGGCCGCCAGACAGTCGATCAGCACTTCCGCGCCGGTTTTCATGAGTTTAGAGTTTTCCATTATTTTTTGTAATCTGCTTTTCCTGAATTGTCATTCAACAAAATACTGATCTGTGATGAAGATCACTGCTAAGTTTTTATTCTGCTGATAAGTTATTTACATATTCACAAACTTTCTCCTTCTATAGGATGCCGGGCTTTTTTAGGTCCGGCTTTTTTTTGCTCTTTCATTGCTTTGAAATTATTCATAAATTCAGTTATGAATAAAAACTTTCCCGAACCTGAAAATACGAGACATCCGATCGGTGTGTCGTTGATCAACGGTCATGTACGGTGGGGTCAAACCGTGCTGTTTGATGACCTGAATATGCAGTTGGAAGCTGGAAAATTTACCTGTTTATTAGGCCCCAGCGGCATCGGAAAAAGCATGTTGCTACGCTTGTTTTTGGGTCTTGATGCCGGACATCCTGATAACAAAGCCGATGTCATATGCAGCGATGGGCTTGGGCTTCAAGGTCGGGCCGCGTTTATGGCGCAAAATGATTTATTGATGCCGTGGTTAACAGTTGCTGAAAATATCGGTCTTGGTTTAATCCTACGGTCGGGTAGAAAAAATTTAAAAGACCATAAACATGCCATTGACCAATTATTGCACGATGTGGGCCTGAATGCAGTAAGGAATGCGCCCCCCGATACGTTATCCGGCGGCATGCGCCAGCGTGTAGCCATTGCCAGAACATTGCTGGAAAATAAACCCGTGGTGTTGATGGACGAACCATTTTCGGCATTAGACGTGATTACCCGGCTTAAATTACAAGACATGGCGGCACGGACATTATCGGGCCGCACAGTGTTGTTGGTGACCCATGATCCTATGGAAGCGTTGCGGTTGGGTCACAAAATTTATGTGATGAGCGGACGCCCTGCTGAATTAGATGCTGGATTGTTGCCGCCGGAGGATATTCCAAGGCATGTTGATGATGGCAAATTGTTATCGATGCAAGGTGAATTATTGGCACGGTTGGCTGGGGAAAGTTCATGAAAACTCTGCGCCCCCTGATCATCATTGCGACCCTTGGATTGTTGTGGCAAATCATCGTTTGGATAAGTGGCGCGCCGGTGTATATTTTACCCGGTCCCATGCGCGTGATAGAGGCGTGGTTAGCCCGCCCTGAATTATTTTTAAAACATGGTGCCATCACCGCAATTGAAATTATTCTTGGCCTGATTTTGGGATTTTTGTTGGGTGGAACAAGTGCGCTGTCGATGATTTATTTCAAACCCTTGCACCGATGGTTAATGCCGGTGTTGGTGATTAGCCAGGCCATCCCGGTATTTGCATTGGCTCCGGTTTTGGTGTTGTGGTTGGGTTATGGCATGGCATCGAAAATCGCCATGGCGACGATGATTATTTATTTCCCAGTGACTGCGGCATTTTTTGATGGTTTGAAACGCACGGATCCGGGGTGGCTGGATTTAGCCCACACCATGAATGCAAACCCTTTGTCCATCATTCGTCATGTCCGTATTCCGTCAGCACTACCGGCTTTAGCATCTGGATTGCGGGTGGCAGCAGCCGTTGCCCCGATCGGTGCGATTGTCGGTGAATGGGTTGGCTCCAGCGAAGGCCTTGGTTATTTGATGCTTTATGCCAATGCCAGATTGCAAATTGATGTGCTGTTCGCAGCTTTATTGACACTGGCCGTATTGGCCATCACGCTTTATTTTACGATTGATAAATTGGCTAAGGTATTCATTCCTTGGCAAAAAGAAACTCTATCCCCATATTAACTGCTTATCTGAAAATAAAATGTCAAAGGAACATGATGAAAAAAACAAGCATGATATTAATGACGGTTCTGGCTTTGGCGATCCCGTTATTATCATTCCCAGCACTGGCATCAGAAAATAAAAAAATGACTGTGTTACTGGATTGGTTTGTCAATCCTGATCATGCACCGTTGATCATTGCCAAAGAAAAAGGGTTTTTCAAAGACCAAGGGCTGGATGTGGAATTGATCGCGCCTGCCGATCCCAACGACCCACCAAAATTGGTGGCGGCGGGTAAAGCTGAACTGGCGGTATCTTATCAACCGAGTTTGCATGTCCAAGCCGACCAAGGATTGCCATTGGTTCGCATTGGCACTTTGATTGCCACCCCATTAAATTCGTTGGTGGTGTTAAAAAATGGCCCAATCAAGTCAATTGCCGATTTAAAGGGTAAAAAAATAGGTTATTCAGTGGGCGGATTTGAACAAGCTATCCTTGGGGCCATGTTAGAAAAATATGGATTAAAATTATCCGATGTGACGTTGATCAATGTTAATTTTTCATTGTCGCCGTCAATAATTTCCGGCCAAGTCGATGCGGTTATTGGGGCGTTTCGTAATTTTGAGCTAAACCAGATGGATATTGTTGGCAAACCCGGGCGGGCTTTTTACCCCGAAGAAGAAGGTGTTCCTGCCTATGATGAACTCATATTATTAGCCAACAAAAATGCGTTGAACGATGAACGGTTGCCAAAATTTATGGCGGCATTGGAAAAAGCGGTGCAGTATTTAATTAACCATCCGGATGACAGTTGGAAATTATTTATCACCAGCTACCCTGATCTCAATGATGAGCTTAATCGTCGAGCATGGAAAGCGACTCTTAGCCGATTTGCGTTGCGGCCATCGGCATTGGATGGCGCGCGTTACAACCGGTTTGCAGAATTTCTGGTCAAACAAAAATTAATAAAAAAAGTTCAACCTTTGGCCGACTATGCACGGGATATCGGTAACTATTAAATTGTGCTAGGGTCGATAGGGTTGTGTTTGTATAAGAGGTTAATATGTACGCATCAGATGATCTGCCGGGTAAAGGTCTGGCGGCACTGATTTTTGACCCGGACCGATCTTGGAGCCGGATCACGGAAATGGAACTGCGCAGGTTAGGGTTTAATCATATATTTATGGCTAAATCTGCCGAGGAATGCTTGTTGTTGATCAAAGGGCACCAACCGGATATTTTACTTGTGCACCGCGATCTGAAACTCATTCGGTTCATCCGAACTCATAAATCAAGCCCCAGTCCGACGTTGCCCATTATGTTGATGTCGGCTGTTTTAGGTGTCGATGAAATTATTGAAGACCGCGATGCGGGCGTTGATGAAATCTTGGCCAAGCCAGCCTCAACCGACATGTTCCGCAGGCACGTTATTGAAGTTATAACCCACCGCCGGGACTTTATTCGCGCCAATGTTTATTTAGGACCCGATCGTCGCCGCCGAGCAGATAGACACTTTCCGGGTACAGATCGCCGTGACGAAGATTAATCCACACTCTTGTCTGTTCGAGCGGATAAATCGCTTGTGGCCTTGATCAATGCGTCAACGCTTTGTTCTGTGGTATTAAATGCGGTGACTAACCGGATTTCGCCATCACCCCAGCGTTCGTAAAATTCGAAACCTTGATCAAGCAATCCTTTGATCATAGGCTTTGGCATTTTTGGGAAAATCATATTAGCAGCGGCAGGTTGATTTAATTCAACGCCTTTGATCCCCATTAATCCTTGGCTTAACCGTGTGGCCATAGCATTGGCGTGCGACGCATTTTTAAGCCATAAATCATTGTCTAGATAAGCCAACATTTGTGCCGATAAAAAGCGCATTTTAGAAAACAAATGACCGCCGCGTTTGCGTCTGTATTCAAATTCTTCGGCCTTGGTCTGATCAAATAAAATTACGGCTTCGACACCGAGTGCGCCATTTTTTGTTGCCCCGAATGATAACGCGTTAACTCCTGATTTCCATGTCATCTCGGCTGGCGTACTCTTAAGGGCGGCTATAGCATTGGCAAACCGGGCACCGTCCATATGTAATTTGAGGCCGTGCTTTTGACAAATGTCATGAATATTTTTAATTTCATTTAAATTATAAAGTGTGCCCATTTCCGTGGCTTGGGTAATGGTTACGGCCTCGGGCTTGGTCATATGCACATCACCATGCCCGCGCCTGGCATGATCATCTAAGTCAGCCGGATCGATTTTGCTCGTCGGCCCTTTGATTGGTAACAGTTTGGCGCCGTTTGCAAAAAATTCAGGTGCTCCGCATTCGTCCTCATAGACGTGGCTTTCCCAGTGGCAGTATATCGTCCCCCATGATGGTGTCATGGTCGATAAAGCCAATGCATTGGCAGCGGTGCCGGTGGCGACTAAAAAAACCCGTGCTTTGGTTTCAAATACATCAGATAATTTGGCCTCGATTTTTTTGGTTAGCGCGTCATTGCCATAGGGCATCGCGGCGTTATTATTGGCGTCCATAATAGCGTCCATAATAGCGGGATCGCAGACGCTGGCATTGTCACTGGCAAAATTCAAATCAGGTCTCCTGTTGAATAGGGTTGAGCGCAGCATAAGGCGTGCCATCCGGTGAAAGCAATTGAATTTCTTGGAATTTTAAAAGCTCTGAATTGCCCGATTGTTGAATAAGTTTATGGGCTGTTATTGATGCCGCTTTCCCGGCCATGACCGAAATAATCATCCAGATAAATTCCGGCTCATAAGCCATTTCTAAATCTGTGGCCGACGGTTTTGCCGGATGATCAGGATGGGAATGATAATGCCCGAGTATGTATTCTTTAGGTTGCTTGAGTGGGCCGTGACTTGAAATCATGCCAAGGTCGCGCATAAATTTAAAACGCACGCCGGGGTCAATTTCAAACCGGTCTTGGCGGTTGCCGCCTGCGATGTTTGGGCTTGCCCGTAAAGATGTTACATGAAAATGATCTTGGTCATCTTTGTGTCCGCCCAATAACCCACAGGCTTCACGCGGATATCCAAGTTCCGTATCCGCAACAATGAGTTGATAAATATCGGCTGGAATACGGATCATTAGCGTAAGCGAATAACGCCTAATTGTTTGCCCGATTGACTATCAAAAATAATAAGGCTTTCACAGATGCCTTTGGGCCCGGTTTGTAGGGATAATAGACGTCCCTGCCATTGGGTTTTGACAATGCTGCATTCAGGAGCCAAATTGAGATTAATGGAACCAAATTCAGTCAAGGGTTTTTCAGTCTTTGGGGTATCGGGCTTGGGTTGCGCGTTTTCAGATGCAAATTGGTTCGTTCTCGGCTCAAATTTCGAAGTAGGTTCCGACGTTGCAAATAAACGCCACGATGGGTCAGTGGATTTTTTGTAAAATCCATATCCCATTAATAACAATGCAAGCACGATCAAAGCGCCCAGAGTTGCAACCAGTTTTTTTAAGAAATGAGCCATCGTTTTGTACCTGAAATTGATAAAATGAATAAAATAGTATTGAGCACCATAGTCTGCACTTGTATGGAAAGGTCAAGACTTGGATGTTGAAAACAAATAGAGGAGCCAAAAGTGTGGAGAATGCTGCCCCCGCTGTTATCAAATTAACGGTTGCTGATGAGGACACAGGGCAACGCCTTGATCGGTTTATGGCCGCCTCGTTACAAGACTATTCAAGAAACAGGTTAAAGCAATTGATCGAAGCTGGCGCGGTTCGTGATGGCAAAGGAGTGTTGAGCGATCCCGCATCAAAAACAAAAATAGATCAGGAAATTGTTTTGCATGTACCTGAAACCACCGCGGCCATGCCAAAGCCCGAAGCCATTGCATTAGACGTCATTTATGAAGATAGTGATTTATTGGTTATTGATAAGCCCGTGGGCATGGTTGTGCACCCAGCCGCCGGTAATGCCCAAGGCACATTGGTCAATGCATTGCTTCACCATTGCGGGGACAGTTTATCCGGCATTGGCGGGGTTGCCCGTCCGGGAATTGTCCACCGTTTGGATAAAGACACCGGTGGATTGATGGTCGTGGCTAAAAACGATATAGCCCACCGTGGGTTATCAGCACAATTTGAAAACCATAGTTTGGATAGAATATATAAGGCCATCGTTTGGGGGGTCCCGTCGCCAAGGGACGGGAATATCGATGCCAATATCGGCCGCAGCCCGCATAACAGAAAAAAAATGGCGGTTGTCAAAAATGCAGGGAAAACAGCGCAAACCCATTATCAGGTCGACCATGTTTTGGGCACCCGGGCTAGTTTGATTGAATGCAAACTCGCCACCGGGCGCACTCACCAAATAAGAGTGCATCTTTCGCATTTAGGTCACAGCTTGGTCGGGGACCCGGTTTATGGTCGCCGCCCCAAAGGATTAAGCCCTGAATTCAGGGCCGCTTTATCCGCCTATAATACCCAAGCTCTTTACGCTGGTTTAATCGGTTTTATGCACCCCGTCACCCATGAACGCCATTCCTATAATAGAGAAATGCCTGATTATATGCTAAGTCTTGGCGCTATATTAGAACAATTTTAAAAAACTTATATACTTGACTAAAATACTAGTATACTGTTTTTGGTAAGGGCGAATTCACCTGTGCCGATTGAGCCCTGATTTTGTGATTAACGCAGAATACGTTGCGTAAAAACGTTTAAAAGAGGCCAAACGGTATGAAGACAGTCACTGTTCCAGCGCTTGATGTTTCCCCGGAAAGCAATTTATCCAGATATTTGTTACATATTCGCAGTTATCCCATGTTGGAAGCTGAAGAAGAATACCGCTTGGCTGTACGTTGGTGTGTCGATCAAGACGATCAAGCATGTCATCAATTAGCCAATAGCCATTTACGTCTGGTGGCTAAAATAGCCATGGGGTTTAAAGGCTATGGTTTGCCTATTGCTGAATTGATTTCCGAAGGAAACGTTGGATTGATGCAATCCCTTAGACGGTTTGATCCGGAACGCGGGTTCCGCCTGTCAACCTATGCTATGTGGTGGATCAGGGCATCCATACAAGAATATATTTTGCATTCATGGTCGTTGGTTAAAATGGGTACTACGGCAGCACAGAAAAAATTGTTCTTTAATTTAAGGAAATTAAAAAATCAATTACAGTCTATTGATCATGGTGAGTTGACGCCTGATCACGTGAATATTATTGCCACGCGGTTAAATGTTTCTGAAAACGAAGTTGTGCAAATGAACCGACGTCTTGGCTCTATGGACCAGTCTTTAAATGCTCCGTTTAATGATGACAGCGGTAGTGAATGGTTGGATATTCTAGAAGACGAACGGCAAAATCAGGAAACAGAAATTGCGCACCTTGAAGAGCTTGATCACAGGCGTAAAATGTTATCCGTCGCATTGGGTGTGTTGTCTGAACGAGAACGCAATATTGTCCGGGAACGGCGGTTAAATGATTATCCTGTTACGTTGCAAAAACTAAGTGATAAGTATGGAATTTCTCGAGAACGCATACGTCAAATTGAAGTCGGGGCATTCAAAAAGCTAAAAAAGTCAGTTCGCAATGCAGCTTTTTTACAGAGTAAGTCTGGGCATGAGGCGCGGCTTTAGTCGTTAGCTTCGGTTATTAATAATTTCATGCAATTGAATTCAGGTGTTCTTTGACGACGTCTTCTGGATAGCTTTCAAGGGCTTCGCGAATAACTTTTTCATCCCATTCATCAATAATTTTAGTCTGATTTGCCCTGAGTACACCAACACGCCGTTCCGCAAGTACCGTTAAAAATGCAGCGACGACGGGTGGAATAGTTTGGTAAAGCAACCAGCCAAATGTTGCCGAGCTATACATTACGACCAATACAAACACATCACTCATTAATTCCATGGCGCCGCGGATACTATGATTTTCAAACCAAATGGTGAGCAGGTATGGATACACTCCAGCCATGTTTAATCCACCAACACAAAACGTTACATACCCTTGTTCGCTGCGGTCGCTGATTTTAGCAACAATTGTCGGCAACATACCGATACCCAACACGATTATTGTTGGCAACGATATGATCATCATCAAAATAACAGACGACGCAATCCATCCCCATGAAATGGGGCTTTTTTGTGCGGTTTGTGTCGTAGCCTGCGGTTGCATAGGATTGTCGACCTTTAAAACAGTTGGGAGATTGTTAATATAATAATTAAAATCATGGCAAGCACGACAGACACCATGGATGCGGCTTGTTGCCCGCTTCTTTCGGCTTTGCTGGTCCGCTCGTTACCCGCCCCTTCGATGTCGCGGATTTCGTATTCGGCCGCGGCAAACTCAAATTTGGCCTCTTCGTAACCAGTTATGTCCTCTTTGCGTTTTTCAGCATTATCAATTAAATCAAAAATTTCTGGTAGGCTGCCTTTGCGTACTAACCGAGGGATTTCTTTTTCAATATCTTCGCGCGTAAGTCGGTTGAAATATGTTTCAATGGCCGGTCCTAACATGCCGCCGACCCAACTTGAAAGCCCATAGACTGCGGGTGTGTGAAGTTTCCACTGTAAAAAAGCCAATAAACTAAGCATGCCGATCAATGACGTTGCGTCAATCGGGGACGCTAGCGCTTTTAAATGCGGGTGGATGTCTTGTTGGAAATTGGTCGCAATAAAAGCCACGATATGATCATCAATGGGTTTTAGTTTGTTATCGATATGTTTTGAGGCTTCGTCGAGAGCTGGTAATAAGTCATCAATATCAACGACGGCACTACTCAAAACCATCGGGCTAAGGCACGGCATGCCTGATGATATTTCATAGAGCACGCGGGGTAAACCATATCCGGGATCTTTGATGTTTAAAAAGCCTTTGAGTTGGCCAAAATTCTTTTTAAGGTCGACCGTGTTTGGAAATTTAACGGGTTGTGCGTCCAGCCAAAACAAAATGATATCAAGTGTAATAACCTCCGTTGCGGCTTTGGTGTCGCCTGTTTGCAAATAAGCCATGGCCGCTTCGGGGCCAAAACCATCGGGCATAAAGGCTAAACCCATGTACCTGATCGGCGCAAATGTCGATAAAACCATCGATGTTCGGCAAACCAGATAATCGTCCGTACCTTGGGCGTCTTCTTTATGAAAGTTTGCGTTTTGCAAAATACTTCTAAGCGATGTAGCGAGTTTGTCATTTTTTAAAGCGCGTTTGACCCATTGCATAAAAGCGTCGCTTTTGATGACTTCGGCGGCTTCTTTTACATGCTTTGAAAAATTCCATGACAAAATATCAGGGCTTAAATAACTACCGCCTAGGAATGTAAAGGCTGCCTCGGCTTTAACAGGTATTTTTTTCTGCAGGGGCGTCATTTTTTTGCCGTCGAGCCACATTACAATCTCTTGCGCGCTCCAACGTTCAGATGGGCTGTCATTTAACATGCCGCGCAACGGTTCTAATAACGACATAGGGATGCGCGCTTGTCCGCATAAACTAGCGTAGCTTCCCTGTTCAAGTCGGGCGATTAACAAGTCATTTTTTTTAATATCGGCAACGGGGTTGTAACCAAGTATCAATTCAACAACCGACGCGCCAAGGGAATAAATATCGTCACGTTCACTCCCTATTCCACGTCCGGCTTTATCGGCAAAGGCCCGTTCCAGAGGCTCAAATAAAACGGGTTGATCGTATCCTGGCGGCGAACTCGTGCAGTCGCCCAATACAATTTCCGTAAACTCTTCGTCCATATAAAAAATATTTTGAGGACGAATGGCATGGTGGGAAAGTTTTCCTTTGCCGAGTACAGTTACGGCCTCCATCAATGGTTTTATGACTTTTTTGGGAATATCATATTCAGTGATTTTTGCCGTTTTTTTTGTCAATTGATCCATGACACGGCCGCCCAACGGTTCTTGATAGATAACGACCATTGTACGCTTGCCCAAAAGTGGCCAAAAAACAGTGCCCCAATCGATAAGCGGAAGCAGCCCGTCAAAGTTTTCGTCTTTTAAATACATCATGACGTCAGTTCGTGTTGGCAGGCCAGGTGTACAGATTAAGGCAAACAGTTTGTTTGTCATATCTTTGTGGTCTTCGACTTTAAAAGCGAAGGCCGATGGCGCGTCAAGATGGAGAAGCGGTGTGTTGGTATCGATAAAATAACGGTCATGTAAAACAACGGGCTCATCGTGGCCTTGCATATTGGATGATTGGTTAGGGGGATCAGTATCCGTATTAGGGGGAGAGCCAGCGTTTTCTCCTGCTAAACTCTCTCTATGGGGCAACCCCATTGAGGAAGCATCCGTTGATTGCTCTTGCATAGACGGGTTTTCAGAAGTTGATTGCCCACCCTCATCCGCCATGTCCGAAGAAGACATGTTAGGCGGCGGGACGGTCCCGGATTCTGGCGACTCCAAAGGCAATTCTGCCATGGCTCAATTTTCCGCGCGACATCATGGGGTCCGCAAATTAATGAGACCATGTCCACCAAGAACAAGTCCCCACAAACCACGGCAAACAAGGCTTCTGACCCTTGTCGCATAGTTTATGTTAACGTTTTTTTTACGTTTTTACAATTAGTCATTTAATGACGCAATTTATCCTAATGATTTCAGGGCATTAAGATGATTAAACGCGTAATTATAGGCATTCCCCTGATCTGGCTTGCTCTTAATCCGCAAATGGATCATGCACTAAAATTGTATCTTCCCGTTCCGGGCTGGTCGATAACATGGCAACGGGCGCTTCGATTAATTCTTCGATGCGACGGATGTATTTAATGGCCGTTGCCGGCAAATCAGCCCAACTCCGTGCGCCAAATGTGCTGTCATTCCAGCCTTCCATGGTTTCATAAATCGGAACAACTTTGGCCTGACGCACAGAAGAAGCCGGTAAATGATCATAAAATGTACCGTCGATGGTGTAGCCCGTGCATACTTTTAATTCTTTGAAGCCGTCTAAAACGTCGAGTTTAGTTAATGCAATCCCGGTGATACCGTTAACTTTAACAGCTTGGCGGACAAGCACCGCATCAAACCACCCACATCGTCTGGCGCGCCCGGTAACGGTGCCAAATTCATGGCCTTTTTCACCTAAGGATTGGCCAACATCGTCCATTAATTCTGTCGGAAAAGGTCCGGAGCCTACACGGGTGGTATAGGCTTTGGTGATGCCAAGCACATAATCGATAACGCCCGGGCCTTGGCCTGATCCAATGGCGGCTTGACCAGCAATGGTATTGGACGATGTGACAAACGGATAGGTGCCATGATCAATATCAAGCATGGTGCCTTGCGCACCTTCGAATAAAATACGTTTTCCTTGGCGCCGTGCGATATCCAAATCCTGCCAAACAGTGCCAACAAAAGGCAGAATTTCCGGGGCAACAGCTTTTAATTTGGCGATCAGGTCCGGGCCATCTATTTCGGGCATGGCCATGCCGCGCAACAAAGCGTTGTGATGGAATAATAACCGCTCAACACGTTCAGCCAGCACATCAGGTTCGGATAGATCGCCAACACGAATAGCCCGCCTTGCTGTTTTATCTTCATAGGCCGGGCCAATGCCGCGACCTGTGGTGCCGATTTTTTCTTTCCCAGCGGCTTTTTCGCGGGCTAAATCTAAATTTTGGTGGAGCGGAAGGATCAGTGGACAGTTTTCAGAAATACGGAAATTTTCAGGTGTGATCGTCACGCCTTGACCACGAATGCCTGCAATTTCATCAAGCAGCGCCCACGGGTCAACAACAACGCCATTGCCAACGATAGACATTTTCCCACCGCGCACGATACCCGATGGTAACAAGCTTAATTTATAAGTGACACCATCAATGACCAGCGTATGACCAGCGTTATGCCCGCCTTGAAAACGGACAACTAGATTAGCTCTTTCAGAAAGCCAATCAACAATTTTACCTTTTCCTTCGTCTCCCCATTGGGAACCGACGACGACTACGTTGGCCATATTAAAAACCCTTTCCGGTTTAAAGTGCGCGCGGGGCGCCAAGTTCTAAAAGATGTGTGCATTCAAGCCGTTTGGCTTCGGCTACTGGATCTGATGAGGGCTCAAGAGCACTGATCGTGATCCAGCCTTGTTGACGAAATTTTTTGACAGCTGCATTCGCCGTTCCCAAAGGAATATATAATTTTTTTGGTTCTAATGCGGATGATTGTGCGCGAACAATCGTATCCATAAATAATGTGAACCCGGTTGACGGTTCGCCGTTGTCGCTTAATCCGTTGACGGTATAGCGGCCTCCGCGACCAAGTTCACCACGTGCACCGCGGGCAAAAACCGTAAATGTCACGCCGCTATGGTATTCAAAACCACGGTTTTCGACCACGTCCAAGGTTAACGGCAATTGATCATTGATGGTCGTAATGTGTTTGATAACGGCGGTTAATGTTTGCAGCTCAACGGATGCATGCGACCCAAATGGTAGCTTTTGCAAGGTTTCCAATGTTTTTACAGCGGACCCCGTAGCGCTTAACATGGCGGCAAATAATTCGGTTGCGCCTTGGCCAATTTGTTCGCTGAGTTTGGTTATTGTCGCCGCATCTTTGCGGTCAAAAGCTTGGCGTAATTGATTAATGATACCGCCGGACAGGTTTAAATCTTTGACGACTGCAGGCACTAACGTTGGTAAACATAAATCAATGGAGACGTTTTCTATACCAATGGAAGTCAGTGTTTCATAGGCGAGCAAAATAACTTCAGCATCGGCTGTTGGGGCGTTTGACCCAAAGATTTCAACGCCGGTTTGGGCAAACTCTCGCTCGGGACGCAGTTGCGTGCCTTTAACGCGAAGCACTTGCCCTGCGTAACTTAACCGTAATGGGCGCGGGCTGGCCGCTAGACGTGTTGCGGCAATGCGCGCGACCTGTGGCGTCATATCAGCGCGAACACCCATCATGCGTTGGCTAACGGGGTCCATTAAACGGAACGTTTGCGGGCCCATATCTGTGCCAAGTCCGGATAACAAACTGGTTTCAAACTCGATTAATGGTAATTTTACACGCTCATAACCGTGACCATGAAAAACACCCATTGCCGTTTCCAGAATATCGGCTTCAATACGTGCTGCGGGCGGAAGCAGGTCGGACATACCGGCGGGCAACAGTGCAGTAGCGGCGGGTTTCATGGCAATACTCTATTTTTGGCGGTTTATTTAGGTTTGAATGTTAATGGCTAAAATTCGGGTGGCTGTGCAAATAGCCCATAGTTTGTGGGTGATTTGTCGTTTTAAGGGAGCTCGAATCTTTCCCGGCGCATGGTTTTGCCAATTCCTTGGACAATGACGGGGACCATTTCGCGAGTTAGTGCCAAGCGATCATAAGTTCCAAGGTCGGCCTTGGTCCAAGCTTGCCAATAGCGTTTGCCAGAACGACTGTCTTCGACAGATGTATCAATTTGGTAACGGCTTGGTGTGACAATGGATGTATCGGGGAGGGTGTTATTTAGTAATCCGCCATTGGCGCTATCAAAAAGGTTGATCTTTGCTTTGGCCCTTTCGCCACCAGTGCGGCCGCCGTTTAATGAAAGTTCGAATAATGCAGGGTTTTTGGTTGACCACGCACCAATGTCACTTCGGATATCAAATGTTAATGTGACTGGAGCATCGGCGCTGATTGTATAGCCTTGTTTTTTTAGGGCGGTTTCGAAAATACCTAATAAGACAAGATTGTCATCGGAATTATCCATGGCTTGAACCTGAATAACTTTGCTGGCGGGCAAATTTTTGAAAGCCATAGCATTAATGACGCCTTGTTCCGCCCGAGCAAAGGAACTCGTCATCACGGAACTCGTGGTTGCTATAATTACAATCCCTAATAAAAATAGGCCTATACGTTTCATTCCGTGTCCTTTTGTCGCAGAGCGTTATTTCCACGCTCGGATAAATGCAAATAATTAATAGTATGCAGATTTTTAAAAATTATGCATACTTATAGGAGCGATGTACGTAAATTATAAATCGCACATGCAAAGCCTAACTGTTTTTGTCCTTTTTTCCAACGTCTATTCCGCATACATCTATAAATTATTATAATTTATAGTCGGGCTTACTTTTTAAGGGCAGAGTCAAGAATTTTAAGGGTGACCATGCATCATAAATTGGTAAAGCATATTTTATACTATCGGGGGGAACATGTCTGGGGATTTTTTTAAATCACAAACGCGAAGGCTCGACGGTATCAATATTTTATCCGAGCTTGATCCGGGTGAACGAGAACGTATTACGCAAAACTGCCACTGGCATCACTATTCTAATCAAGAACAAATAATTGACCGACAAAATATCACAACGGATGTCTACTTTATAGTCCAAGGTACTGTCCGCGTTGTGAATTATTCATTATCTGGTCGAGAAATTACCCTTGATGATTTGACTGTTGGTGATAGTTTTGGCGAATTGGCAGCCATCGATAGCCAGCCTCGATCAGCGAGCGTTATGGCGTTGACCGATTGCTCTATTGCGTCTTTGGGCCAAGCGCAATTTTTAACATTATTAAAAACCCAAGGCAGTGTAGCTATTCGTGTTATGGAATTGATGGCCCGAGTTATTCGCACCTCAACCGCACGCATTATGGACCTCAGCACTCTAGCGGCTAATAATCGGGTACAAGCAGAACTGCTTAGACAAGCTAAAAGCAGGGATAATATTGATAATACGTCTGTGATTAAACCCATTCCCATCCATAGCGATATTGCAAGCCGGGTGAGCACAACGCGCGAAACAGTGACACGTGTTCTAAGCGATTTAACGCGAAATGGAATACTTGAACGTCAACGTGGCGGGCTGAAAATATTGGATGTGGAACGATTGCAAGATATGGTCGAGGAAGTTAGGGGAGAATAAACGGCTTTTTTTGGATGACTTTAACGTTTTACTTGGAAATTTGACTTGGAACGCGGAATGTTTCATCATAAGGTCAGTTGAAACGTGGCTAGAATATTTGAATAATCAGAATTTAATTAATTTCGGTTTTTGTTTTGAAAGACTTTAACTGAATTTGAAAGACTTTGACTAAATATAAGTAACTATAAATTAGATACCACATGCTTAGAATTGCGCCGGGGGGCGGTAACATTTTAAGTATGGAAAAGAAAATATGTAAAATATTTTTTACTCTATTAGAAACAAGTTCTTGATTTTTTTAATTTGAGAACAACATATAAAGACGGTGTAAATATTTTATAGCATTTTAAACACAATAGATGATATGAAAACGATCAATTACTTGGATTTTGATTGTTTGTTTAGATAGATTGAGAACGCTAAATTAATTGCAGGTCACTGTAAAAGTTATATGAAATTCACATGCTTGAAGTTCTGGAATACGAAGTGTATTGACTTCATTTGAACGTTTAGATGCTCAACACTTGGGCTCAACACTTGGGGAAGAAAAAAATGGCGAAAGTCATATTAATTGTCGAAGACAATGATCTGAATATGAAACTTTTTAACGATCTGCTTCAGGCACATGGGTATGATACGGTGCAAACCATGGACGGGCGCGATGTTTTGGATTTAGCCCGCTCTAAAAAACCAGATTTAATTCTTATGGATATCCAACTCCCTGAAATTTCAGGCCTTGAAGTTACTAAAATGCTGAAAGCCGATGATGACCTTAAACATATTCCGGTGATTGCAGTCACGGCTTTCGCTATGAAAGGTGATGAGGAAAAAATTCGTGAAGGGGGATGCGAAGGCTACATCGCGAAACCGATCTCGGTACCAACTTTCCTTGATACTGTTGCTGAGTTTCTAGGGTAGTAAAACGTTCATCCATTCTGTGGTTATATGCTGCCATCCACAGACAGGACGATCCATAGTTTTAAGTCGCCCTCGTCGCAGCGGGCGGCTTTTTTTATGCATCGCACGGGGTGAAATTAACAAATTTATTTTGATAGAAGATTTATTAATTTGCGTAAAATAGATTAAAAAGCCAACCCCGAAAATCCGGGGCTGGCTTTAATTTTTTATCGGGCGGCGCGCTTCAGCCAATAGGCCGGGCGTGTATTACTGGTATGGATTATTTGATTTTTGTTTCTTTAAAAATCACATGCTTGCGAACAACCGGGTCATATTTTCTGAATTCCATTTTTTCAGTGGAATTACGCGGGTTTTTACGAGTGACATAGAAAAAACCTGTGTCAGCGGTGCTTGTTAGCTTGATTTGAATTGTTGTTTGTTTGGCCATTATACGAATACCATTTTTTTAAAAATTGAATGTTGCGCTCGGCACAATACAGCCACACCACAGAGTGTCAAGGGCTGGAATGAAATTGAGCCTTAATGTGTGCTTTGTGGTTTTAAAGCTTGATCATTGGTGTCAGTAATTTCAAGGGCTTGTTGAAATAATGCCTGATTTTTTAATAGCTGGCTTGCCGTTTTTACATCATCATTCCCAAGCCGTTCTTCGGCCGGGCACGTGCGTCTTAAGATGCGGTTTGTTGTTTTGGAGTGTAATCCCGGATGGCGCCACCGGACAAGTGATGCACGGGTATCATATTTTTCCGCCAACTGATCTTTAATGACATTATCGGTGGCATTTTTTCGACCGCTGGTACAAATTACAGGTCGAATGCCAAGCCCGTGTAGATAATATCCCGTCGGCGCTTTGAACCGAGACCAGGTTAGAGTGATCTCACCATCGTTGGGCAAGCGGATGACTGTTTGTACCGTTCCTTTACCGAACGATGCGGTGCCAACGACAACGGCGCGGCCGCGGTCTTGCAGTGCGGCGGCTAAAATTTCGGCTGCAGACGCCGTGCGGCTGTCAACAAGCACAACAATAGGGATGCCGCCGACCAAATCGCGGCCACCGGCTTCGTATGTGTGCAGGCTATCGGGATGGCGGCCACGGGTGCTAATGATGGTGCCTTGTGTTAATAATAAATCTGCGGCTCTGATTGATTGTTTTAATAAACCACCGGGATTACCGCGCAGATCAATCACGATGCCGCGGACATCGGTTGAGGATTGGTTCAAAGCTTGTTCCAATTGTTTTTGCATGGAACGCGCAGTATTTTGATTAAAGCTTGAGATTCTTAAGATGAGTAAATGATCGCGCATTAAACTGGTGACGGTAGGGAAAACAATATGCGCACGTTGCAATTTAAACTGCATCAGCGTAGGGCTTTTAGCCCGACGAATGCCTAGGTTTACAAATGTCGTAGCACGCCCTCGCAAAGCGGCCGAGATGTCTTTGCGTTTCCAACCTAATGTCGGACGGCTGTTAATCCGCTTGATTTCATCACCTGCGGTTAATTTTGCTTTGTCCGCTGGAGTGTCTTTGATGACTTCGGAGATGAAAATTTTACCATAGCGTAATTTATAACGGATACCGATGCCGCCAAACCCATCCCGCTTGGCCCGGTTTCCACGAGCTTGTTTCGCGCCGGCGTAACGTGAAAAAATATCGAGTTGGGAAAGCGCGCCATCAAATACGGCTTCATAAATTTGCTCTTGATCAGCCATCATTACGTCACCGGATTTAATCCGGGCAGCATCAGCAATTTTTGCAACCACCAGCGCCCATCCGCGAACGTCATTGGGCCCGGGTTTTTCTATACGGGCAATCGTAAACCCGTTTTGATTGAGTGCAACTTGTTCAGATGTTGTGGTGATGGCTAAATTCGGGTTGATGCTTGCCAGTCCGCGCGCACCTTCAACAGCAATGGTTTCCAAAGAAACCGGATTTAAATAACGGCTGGTGATGCTATCGAATCCGGCTGTAAAAACATCAATAGCCTCGGCGTTGCCTAACTGGTTAAGCGCGCTTTGTTTTAATGGTTGAGGTCCAACACAAGCCGATAGGATAAAAATAAAAACAAACATCAAGGCCGACAATTTATAGCCTTTTAACCCGCTAAATATTTTTTGCATTGGTGCCGACGTCACGGTAAATATCCACATGAATTACATTATATTAATAATAGAACATAAACGAATAATAATCAGTTTGTTTCCAATGCCGATCCTACTCGCAAGGCTTTATTATAAGCTGAAACGTAAAAAATCCCATTGAAAAATGATCAGGTCCCATAACAACGCCGTGAGATTTATCTTTTTGGCTTTTTTGAATTGGATCGCTGGCGGTTTTTGCCAGATTTATGACGCTTTTTATGGGCCCCCGTTTGTTCGTCATCGTCATAGGATAGTTCAAAAAGCATGCCGCCGGTGATGGGGCTGGCTTCTAATAAGGTGACAATGACTTCTTGGCCTAATGTAAAAACCCGGCCCGATGCGCGGCCTTCTAAGATATGTTTTTGTTCATCAAAGTCGTAATAATCATCACGCATGGAACGCAAAGAAACCAAACCATCGGCTCCGGTTTTATGTAAGGTGACAAATAATCCAAAGCGCGTCACGCCGTTAATGCGTGCGGGGAATTGTGTGCCGATTTTATTTTCTAAAAAACTGGCACAAAAACGGTCAATGGAACTACGCTCTGCAACGGCAGCCCGGCGCTCGGTTTGTGATAAATGTTCAGCAATGTTGGTATATTCTGTTAATTCTGGCACATCGCCACCTTCTCCCAGTTTTAATCCTTTGATCAATGCGCGGTGGACCAATAAATCAGCATAACGCCGGATTGGGGATGTGAAATGGCTATATTTTGATAATGATAACCCAAAATGACCAATGTTTGCAGGGCTGTACTCGGCTTGGGATTGGCTGCGCAAGACCATTTGGCTCACCATATGACTGTGTGCCGTATCCGCTGATTTTCTTAAAATTTGATTGAATTGAATGGGTTTGACCACTTGACCTTTGGCAAATTTCAAACCCAAACCTTGCAAAAACTGTGATAAAGACTCAACTTTTTCTATGCTTGGCTGATCATGAACGCGGTACATACAGGGCTGGTTGATTTTTTCCAGCGTTTCTGCCGCCGCTACATTGGCACTGATCATAAATTCTTCGATGAGTTGATGACTTTCCAGACGCTCGCGTTCAAGAATATCTGAAACTTTACCATCTCGGCCAATGATCACACGTTTTTCCGGCACGTCCAGTTCCAATGAATGGCGGTCTTTACGCCATTTGGATAAAGCCTTGTATGCACCATACAACGGTTTAACGACGCTATCCATCAACGGCGTTGTCACGTCGTCGGCATGGCCGTCTAATGCCCGTTGAAAGGCTTCGTAAGTCAAACGTGCGTGGGAGCGCATAAGTGCACGAAAAAACCGATGCTTTTGAATGCGGCCGTTTTCATCAATGCGCATTTCACAGGACAAACAGGGACGGTCTTGATCCGGGACCAAAGAACACCAGCCATTGGATAGGGCTTCGGGTAACATCGGAATGACCCGGTCGGGAAAATACACCGAATTACCGCGCTCAAAGCCTTGTTTGTCTAAATGTGACCCTGGACGTACGTACCATGAAACATCGGCAATGGCGACAATGATGCGCCATCCTGATGCGTTATCAGGATCGGTTTCGGCCCACACCGCATCATCAAAATCTTTGGCATCGGCACCGTCAATAGTGACTAGCGGTAAATGGCGAATATCCTCGCGGCTGCTCAAAGGCGCTGCGGTTGCGGCATCGGCTTCTTTGATGGTTTTGGGGTTAAACTCACGGGGTAAATCATTTTCAATGACAGCCATTAAACTAATCGCCCCGGCATCATTGATCGAACCCAGACGCTCAATGATTTTGGCTTGGCGCAATCCGTGTGTGCGTTTGTTTAAAATTTCAGCACGGACTAAATCGCCTGGCTCCGCGTCCATGTGATCACCGCTGCGCACGTAGAGTTCGGATCTGGATTTTTTATCAAGGGGGCGGATACGACCTTGACCGTTAGTTTGTGTGTAAATGCCTAAAACCCGTGTTTCGGTGTGGCCCAAAGTGCGGATAGTTTTGGCTTTATAAGGCTGATTACCATCACGCCTTAGCCGCGCCAGAATTTTATCGCCGGGTTTAAGCGCACCGCGTCCCGGTTTTTCTGCATCCATATAAATCAATGGCGGCGGGGCATTACCTTGCCAATTATCCGGGGCGGCGATGAGTTCGCCATCATCATCGATATCGGTTACTTTAAGCACAACAACTTCGGGCAAGGTCGATGAGCTTGCAAGTTTTTTGCCATGATCTTTTTGAATTTTCCCATCCAGAATCAATGACCTTAAAACTTTTTTAAGTTGACGTTTTTGTTCCCCATCCAAGCCAAAGCCGCGGGCGATTTGACGTTTGTCAATGCGCCCGGCGGCGGTTTCAATAAATTCAATAATCTCTAAATCCGTTGGAAATGAATTTTTGCCGGAACGGGATTTATGCATTGTAAGGATACCACAAAATGGAATTAAGCTTCAGACTTAGAAGCAGTTTTTTTCTTCGTCGCTTTTTTCTTGGGGGAGGTTTTTTTTGCTGAGGCTTTTTTCTTGGGTGCGGCTTTTTTCTTGGGTGCGGCTTTTTTCTTGGGCGCTTTCCCATTGGCTTGTTTCGCTGTCAACATTTCCAAAGCCACTTCCAAAGTCACCGTGGTTTTGTCCATGTCTTTGGGTAAATTGGCACGGGTTTTTCCATGCTGCACAAACGCCCCCCAGCGCCCGGTTTTAATAATAATCGGTTTGCTGTCTTTGGGATGTTTTCCTAAATCAATGGCGGGTTCTTTTTTCGGCGCATCAGCGATCACAGTGACCGCGCGGTTAAGTCCGATGGATAACACATCATCGTCGCCTTTCAGCGAATAAAAATTACCCTGGTATTTAAGGTAGGGGCCAAAGGGACCAATGGCGGCAGTGATCATGTCCCGGGTTTCAGGATGCTCGCCGATTTCTTTTGGTAATGATAATATAGCCAGCGCCATATCCACATCAACAGCCGCCGGGTCCATGGCGCGCGTTAATGATCCGCGTTTTGGTTTTTTAGCTTTTTTTCCTTTGGCCGCCGGATAATCTTCTTGTTCACCTTTTTGCACATAAAACCCATAAGGTCCTTTGCGTAAAGTAATGGTGACCCCGGTTTCCGGGTCTTGGCCTAATTCTTTGGGGCCACTGTTTTCAACTTCGTTGATATCCAGTTTTCCGGTAACGATCCTAAGCGGTGTTGTGAACCGGCATTCTGGGTAATTGGAGCAGCCTATAAATGATCCGTGTCGGCCCGGTTTTAAAACCAGCTTGCCTTCGTCGCACGATGGGCATTGGCGGGGGTCTTGTTGATCGTTTGGATCTTCGCTGGGTCTGAAAAAATGTGGCCCCAAAACGTCATTGATGCGGTCAATAACTTCGGTGCCGGTTAATTTCAGCACACTATCGGTATCAATTTTAAAAGGTTTCCAAAAATCTTTGAGTACCGCTTTCCAGTCCGTGCGCCCCCCAGAAATATCATCTAGTTTGTTTTCTAATGCGGCGGTGAAACCGTATTCCACATAGCGTTCAAAATAGCTTGATAAAAACGTAGTGACAAAGCGTCCGCGGTCTACAGGCAAAAAGCGGCGTTTCTCAATTTTGACGTAATTACGGTCCTGTAGAACGGATATAATGCTGGCATAGGTCGATGGCCGTCCGATGCCCAATTCTTCCATCGTTTTCACTAAACTGGCTTCGGAATAGCGTGGTGGTGGTTGGGTGAAATGCTGCTCGGGCGTTGTTTCCAAACATTTTAACGCTTCTTTTTCGAACAGTTCTGGTAAAATGCGTTCGTCGTCGCCTGAATTCGTAGCCCCATTGCTGTCGTCTTGGCCTTCTCTGTAAAGTTTGTAAAAACCATCAAATGCAATGACCGATCCGGTAGCGCGCAAGCGGGCTTGATCATTTTTAGTTTCGATATCAACACCGACTTGATCCAAAACGGCGGCTTCCATTTGTGATGCCAGTGTGCGTTTCCAAATCAATGTATAGAGTTTCAATTGATCTTGATCGAGATAGGAGGCAACGTCTCTGGGTTTGCGGGTAATATCTGTTGGGCGGATGGCTTCGTGGGCTTCTTGTGCATTTTTGGCTTTGGTTTTGTAAACCCGTGGGGACGCAGGAACGTAATTGTCACCAAAATCTTTGGCCAATAAATGGCGACAGGCGTTGACGGCTTCATCTGCCATTGTTGTGCCGTCGGTCCGCATATAGGTGATTAATCCTACGGTATCGCCATCAATGGTAAAACCTTCGTATAAGCGTTGTGCCACTTGCATGGATTTTTTAGCGCCGAAGTATAATTTGCGCGATGCTTCTTGTTGCAGGGTCGATGTGGTAAATGGTGCTGGTGGATTGCGTCTTGATTTTTTACGCTCGATCTTGCCAACGTTAAACTGACCGGCTTGAATGGCGGCTTTGGCTTTATCGGCTGCGGCTTGGTCACTTAGGGTTAATTTATCTAATTTTGTGTTATCTAAATGGGTCAGGTTGGCTAAAAACTGTGTGCCGCGTTCGGTCTCAAATTTGGATTTCACGGTCCAGTATTCGTCGGCGTTAAAGTTTTCAATTTCTGTTTCACGGTCACAAATAATGCGTAACGCTACCGATTGCACACGTCCCGCAGACCGACTTCCGGGTAATTTTCGCCATAATACGGGCGATAGTGTAAATCCAACCAGATAGTCCAACGCACGTCTGGCAAGGTAAGCATCGATCAGCGGCTGGTCCAATTCACGGGGTTCTTTAAAGGCGCTCAGAATAGCCGATTTGGTGATTTCGTTAAACACCACCCGGCGCACGGGTTTGGATCCTAAAACTTTTTTATTGTTAAGCACTTCACGGATGTGCCAAGAAATGGCTTCGCCTTCGCGGTCAGGGTCAGTTGCGAGAAACAGGTTATCGGCCGATTTAACAGCTTTGGTTATTTCAGAAATGCGTTTTTGCGCTTTGGCATCGGTTTCCCAATCCATTTTGAAATCGTCGTCGGGATCCACTGATCCATCTTTGGACGGCAAATCACGGATATGGCCGTAACTCGCCAACACAATGTAGTCCGGTCCTAAATATTTGTTGATGGTTTTCGCTTTGGCTGGCGATTCGACGATGACAACATTGTTCATTGTTCGCACACTTCTTTAAATTTTGCGTCTAAAAGACGTGAATATGTATGCCCTAAAAACAGGGCTGGATCAGGACAAATGTCAGGTGATGTGTTGTTCGTCAACCAAAAGCCGTCATTTTGGAGATATTTTTTTATGGTGGCCGGGTTAATCTGTGACAGAAATGATCATAGAAACCTGATTTCCGGGGTGGCGTTCTAACCGCCCGGCGAGTTCCAGTTCCAATAAAACAATGGCAACAGAGCCGGGATTTAAATTTGTGCTGCGAATAATGGCATCAATGGATGTGGGGGTCGGGCTCAAGGCTTCTATAATATTGCTTCGGGCTTTTTTTAATTCACTTGGCGAGGGTTGAATAGGTGGTGATGTGGAAAATAAATTAGATTTCCTTTGTTCCAGTTTGGTGCCACCACTTTGCGCTTTCAGTTCGCGGATCACATCATCGGCGCTTTCTGTTAAAATTGCCCCTTGGCGAATTAAATCATTTGACCCTTTTGCCCGTGGGTCAAGAGCCGATCCGGGGACCGCAAAAACATCTCGACCCTGTTCAAGCGCTAACCGCGCCGTGATCAATGACCCCGACCGAGGTGCGGCTTCAACCACAATAATGCCGCGGGACATGCCGGATATAATGCGGTTACGGGCTGGAAAATGCCGGGCTTTGGGTTGGGTGCCGGGCGGAACTTCGGAAATAATCACACCGGATTCTGAAATTTGTTGGTATAAATTCTGATTTTCTTTTGGATATATTACATCAACACCGCCGCCTAATACGGCTACTGTTCCTGTATGGATGGCCCCTAAATGTGCGGCTCCGTCAATGCCGCGCGCCATGCCGGAGACGACGAGTAATCCATTTTTTCCTAAATCGTACGCTATTTTTTGGGCAAACTGTTTGCCGTTCACCGACGCGTTTCTGGAACCGACAATGGCGACCGATCTTTTCTTTAATAAATGAGCATGACCGATAGCTGATATTAATGGTGGTGCGTCTTCGAGCTGAGTAAGCAGGGGTGGGTAATCAGGCTCTCCACAGGCAATAAGCCGGGCATTAATTTTTTTGTACCTATCAATTTCTTTGTTAACGGCGGCTTCAGAACACATTTTGATTTTACCAGCCCGGCCGCCAAGCCTCGCGAGCTCGGGTAAAGCTTGCAAAGCCTCCGATGCATTTAGGTATCGTTCCATCAATTTATGAAACGTCACAGGGCCAACATTTTCGCAGCGGATTAAGCGCAACTGATTTTTGCGCTCTTTATCCGATAAAGATTTATTATTATTTTCATCCATAAAGTGTTTTTAACGATAAATAAACACAGTCGTCAATGATTGATTTTTAAAAAAATATATTACTTTTACGGTCTGGATAATGTGTTTATTTTTTCGAAGACCCGATGCGTGGTTCTTGGCTGTTGATGATCCGCTGGATATTTTCCCTATGGCGCAGCATTGATAATACGGCCAATCCAGCGGCGGTGACCGCCATTGGCAGACCGGACAGCCAAAACGCGTAAATTGGCGCTGCGGCAAGGGCGACAAGCGCTGATAACGACGATATACGGAACAAGACGGCCACCGAAACCCATGTTAAAGTACTGGCTAAGCCCACAGGCCATGACAAGGCAATCAGCGTGCCCAATGTTGTGGCAACGCCTTTGCCACCTTTAAATTTTAACCACAATGGAAAATTATGTCCTATAACGGCCGTACTGCCGGCGACCAACGCCGCATCAAAGGAAAAAAAATACAAGCCCAATAATGCAGCCACGGCCCCTTTGCCGGAATCCAAGATTAATGTCAGTGCTGCTAAAAATTTATTGCCGGTACGTAACACGTTCGTAGCACCGATATTCCCGGACCCTATATCCCGGATGTCGCCTAACCCGGCTAATCGACAGAGTACTAGCCCAAAAGGCACCGAGCCTAACAGGTATCCAGCCAATGCCGCCAAACCTAAAATTTGTAAATCAGATGTCATGATGATGGAAAAGCTTTTTCATTTTTAAAAACGGGGCGGCCATCAACGATGGTTAACATCACCTGTCCCTGTACCGGGCGGCCATCAAAAGGTGAATTTTTGGATTTGCTGTAAAGTGTGTTTTCGCTGACTTTCCAACCGCGATCAGGATCAAATAAAACCATATCTGCCGGGCGCCCCACCGTTAATTGTCCGGCGTCCAGATTGAGCAGGCGGGCTGGTGCATGGGTTAACAAAGCAATGACGTCGATTAATTCCATAACGCCATTATGATACAGGTCTAACGATACGGGCAGTAATGTATTCAGGCCGACCCCACCGACGGCGGCTTCGGAAAACGGCAAGCGTTTGCTTTCTTCGTCTCGTGGCGTGTGATCAGAGGTAATGATATCAATGGTGCCGTCTTTAATAGCTTGGATAATGGCTTCGCGGTGAGGTTCCGGGCGCAACGGTGGGGATAATTTGGCAAACGTGCGGTACCCGTTGATGGCGCCGTCGTTAAGGGCAAAATAGGGCGGCGCTGTATCACAGGTGATATTCAACCCTTTTTGTTTGGCGGCTTTGATGGCGAGGACGCTTTGGATCGTCGATACGTTATTAATGTGTAACCTGCCACCTGTCATTTCTAGAATTCGCAAATCGCGATCAATGTGGATGACCTCGGCTTCGATGGGGATGCCGGTTAGGCCAAGCCTCGTTGTTAGTTCGCCTGCGGTGGCGACACCGTTTGCGGCGAGTTCAGCATTTTCAGGGTGACAGGCAACCAATAAGTCGAATGTTGCGGCATAGGATAATATTTGCCGCATCACCTGGGCGTTTTGGATGCTGTGTAATCCATCACTGAACCCCAAAGCCCCGGCTTCGTTGAGTAAACCATATTCGTTTAGATGTTCGCCTTTTAAAGCTTTGGTGGCGGCGCCAAAAACATAGACTTTAGCCAGCCCAAGTTTGCGTGCCCGCCGAGCGATAAATTCAACAATTGACGGGTCATCAATGACCGGATCCATATCGGGCAAAGTCACAAGTGATGTGATGCCGCCAGATGCCGCCGCCCGGCAGGTGCCATCTAAGCTACCGAGTTGAACGCGAAAATCGACCAGCCCTGGACACAGGCACAAACCGTTGCAGTCAACAATTTCTGTGCCATCTGATGCGCTGGATGCCGTGATATCCGGGCCAACGGATTGAATGGTTTCAGCGGTGGTGATGACACCACCCGGACCGTCATAGCCGCTGGCTGGATCGATCAAGCGGGCATTGATATAAACTGTTTTGCCGAGATTTTTTTTATCCCCTGTAGGCATAATTACAGTCATGTTTTTTGCCGCCCCAAATCCAGATTTCGCGACAAGGTTTCGAGGCAGGCCATGCGTACGGCAACACCCATTTCAACTTGTTCGCGGATGACGCTACGGCCTACATCATCGGCCACTTCGGTATCAATTTCGACGCCTCTGTTCATGGGGCCCGGGTGCATGATCAGCGCGTCTTTGGCGGCAAATTGTAATTTTTTATAATCAAGCCCAAAAAAATGAAAATATTCTTTGACGGACGGCAGAAAGCATGAATTCATGCGTTCTCGTTGCAGGCGCAACATCATCACAATGTCACACCCATCAAGACCGTCTTCCATGCGTGTAAAAGTTTTGACACCCATCGATTGAATGCCTATAGGCATTAATGTTTGCGGGGCAATTAACCTTATTTCACAGCCCATAGTGTTGAGTAAGTGAATGTTGGAACGGGCAACCCTAGAATGCAAGATATCGCCGCAAATGGCAATGCGCAGGCCTTCTAATCGACCACGACGGCGGCGAATGGTTAAAGCATCAAGCAAAGCCTGCGTTGGGTGTTCGTGTTGCCCGTCACCGCCATTGATCACGGCGCAATTGACTTTTTCTGACAATAAACGGACAGCCCCTGATGACGGATGACGGACCACCAACACATCGGGGTGCATGGCATTTAACGTCATCGCTGTGTCGACTAAGGTTTCGCCTTTATTTACTGATGACGTGGCAACAGACATATTAATAATATCCGCCCCCAACCGTTTGCCAGCCAATTCAAAGGATGTGCGTGTACGGGTGGACGCTTCATAAAATAAATTGACAACGGTGCGCCCTTTTAATGCGGCGCCGGTTTTGTCAGCCTGTCGGTTTTGTTCCACAAAAATTTCTGAACTATCTAATAAAGCCGTAATTTCCGGGGGCGTTAAACCTTCGCAACCCAGTAAATGGCGGTGACTAAATTGATCAGCTGAAGCGTCGGCAATATTCATACCATGCACTATATGTGGGCCGAAGGCGGCGCGCAAGAGTTAGGGCTGTTGTTGGATTAAATAAACGGAGGCTCTGGCGAGGCGGGTTATGATCCGGTATGGTATTTTTTTTTACGAGTTTTAAGATTTTGGTGAATACTTTTCTATGACAGATAAATCAGCGAATAAAGCCAACGACTTTAAACGTAAGCTCGGCGATATATTTGATCGGGACATTGTTTTTATTGTCGGCGCAACGCGGTGGGGAACGGCTTGGGTGCAACAATGTTGTGATGCCCACGGCGAAATTTGTGCCAAAGGCGAAGGTCATTTTACGGATATTTTATTCCCGCGTATGGCGGCTGTGATTGATGAATATAATACCGAAGCCGAAAAAATAGGCACCCGCCTGCAAGCCGCTGGATTGCCGGGCACGGCGGCTGGGTTTACCTTCGAAGACGTCGATTGTTTATTAGCCACGGCCGTTGGTTTGATGTTTAAACGTTGGAGCGATGGCGAAGATGTTAAATGTATTATGGAAAAAACCCCGGAACATGTGCTTTCTCTTGGCGTTTTGGAGCGCATCATCCCCAATTTAAAAATCGTCCACGTCGTCCGTGATGGCCGTGATGAAGCCGTGTCCGCATGGAATTTTAATCAAAAAATAAGCAGCACTGGGTTCTCGAAAAAATTCCCCACGTTTAATGGTTATTCCGATGTGTTTTCCAAAAACTGGGCGCGGTCCGTGTCAACAGCCAGACGGTTTGGGCGGGCCAACCCAAAACGGTACTTCCAAGTGCGTGCCGAGGATATTCAAACCAATCCAGCCCCTGAAATCCAAAAATTGTTCACATTTTTAAAAGTGGATGCAGATCCAAAAGTTGCCCGTGATTGTATGGATCAGGCGTGGGACGTTTCGCCGTTGGATGTGGATAGCGGCGTCTGGAAACAAAAATTTGATGACGCCGGTGAACGTATGTTCATGCGCAATTGTGGGGAATTACTAAAATTGCTGGATTATCAAATTTAATACCGCGGAGAAGATTTTTTTCACCTTTAAGACGGCAATTTATAATCCAGCGCGCCTTGTAAAATATAGGTGGCCGCTAACTTATCAACAACTTCGCTACGCCGCCCGCGGGTCATGTCGACTTGATCGACCAGCATACGATTGATGGCTGATGTTGATAAACGTTCATCCCAAAACGCGATTTCAATATTTATGAGGCTTAATAAATTTTCGGCAAACTGGCGTGTGGCCTGACAACGAGGGCCTTCTTGACCGTCCATATTTAATGGCAAACCCATGATCAGGCCAAAAACTGTTTCTTCATCAATGATTTTTTTTAAGCTTTTTGCATCAAGGGTGAATTTTCCTTTTTTTAATGTTTTATAAGGGCTTGCGATCATCAAGCTAACGTCGGATAGGGATAGCCCGATGGTTTTTGTGCCTAGATCAATGCCGATCAATCGCTTGCTGCGTGGGCAATTGTTTTTTATTTCCTGAATACTGACAATGGGCATGATTTTTTTTTCTGTATCCGTTACATTCGAGTTTCAGTCTGGACCTTAAATTCGGAAAAAACCAGTGTCGCCCTTGAATAGTTTGTTATATCGTTTTGTTATCTTGTTAAAAGTTTCTAGCAGGAGCCTTTTGCTTGCCAGTTTAACGATTGGCTCTGTGGCCTCTGTTTTTATGCCAATCTCTGTAATTGCGGCAACGGATGATAAACCATCAACCATTGATTTTTTAAACATTCAGGTGGTGCCATTAACGGCCACTTATTTGGTTACGCGGGATGTTAATGTTCGCAGGCGGCCCGAAACCAAAAGTAAACGGGTCGGTCGCTACCGTAAGGGCGAAAAATTAACCGCCGTTGGCCGTTACAAAGGTTGGGTGGCGGTGCGCCAAAACGGTCAAGATCAAGGTTTTGTTTATGCAACTATTTTACGGCCCGTCATTGATGGAAAAATTGATAGGGATGTGGTTGGAAAAGTTGATGATGGAAAACGCAGCTGCGTGTACCGACTTGAATTCGATGGTAAAAGCCCGGTCGATGGGCAGTTGTTTTTGACGTCTGATTATTCTGTGGTTTGGCAATGTAAAACAAAAAACAAAAAAATATCATTGTTTACACCGATGTATTTAATCGAGGCCTTTGCTGGGGGCGGTAAAATTACTCAGTTTCAAATGACCCTTGATGTGCCGGATATGGATGATGGCTTAGAAGCCGTTTTATCCACTAATTTTTTTTACAGGCCGGCTAAGTTTATTCAGGAAAACCAAAAAAGCCGAACAAGTAAAGTCGTTTTTGACGGCGTTTCTATGAGCAAGTTTGCCGGCAAACCCAAGCCCGATAAACGTGATGTAAATGGTTTTTCTGAGGCCTTAAAAGCAGTGATTGAAATGAGCTATTCCTCTTGGAATGACACCTTCTGGAAAGAGATCATCACGCTTTCGTCGAATTAATTTAATCGCTGTGTTGATCATTGTTACGCTTGAAATTGGGCCGTATGAAATGCTAGGTTTCGCGGCATATTATAATATAGCAAAATCCTGCTGTGATTTTTTTCGCATCGGGAGCAACCTAAATTTTTGAGGCTTCATCATGTCATTGGACAAGGATACTGTTCGCACCATTGCCCGTCTCGCCCGGATCAGAATTGACGATAAATCATTAGAGCCGCTGGTTGGAGAATTAAACAATATTATAGGGTGGGTCGAACAATTGAGCGAGATCAATACCGACGGTGTGGCCGCTATGACCGGGGTCGGTGAAACCAATAATGAATGGCGCAAAGACGTGGTGACGGATGGTGATTGCCAAGATAAAGTCCTACAAAACGCCCCCGATTCAGAAGGGCCATTTTTCGCGGTCCCTAAAGTGATTGAATAGGATTTAAAAACCATGCAAGACATTCTGTGCTCAAGCCTTGGTGATGTTGCTAAAAAGCTGGGCAATGGTGATATATCGTCAACCGAATTAACCAAAGCCTCCCTTCAGGCCATGGATGAGACCCGTGATTTAAATGCGTTCATCACAGAAACCAATGAATTGGCGTTAGCGGCGGCCGTTCAATCCGATCAACGCCGGGCGGCTGGGAATTCTTATGGCGTGTTGGATGGTATTCCCATCGCTATCAAAGATTTATTTTGTACCGAAGGCGTGAAAACCACGGCAGGGTCAAAAATTCTAGGTAACTTTGTTCCGCCTTATTCGTCCACGGTGGTTAAAAATCTTGAACGATCCGGCACGGTCATGGTCGGTAAAACCAACTTAGATGAATTTGCCATGGGGTCGGCCAATATGACGTCGCATTTTGGCCCGGTTAAAAACCCTTGGAAAAACAAAGATGGACAAGAATTGGTGCCGGGGGGATCATCAGGCGGATCAGCGGCTGCAGTATCTGCAGGTGTGGTTTTTGGCGCAACCGGAACCGATACTGGTGGATCAATCCGTCAACCCGCTTCGTTCACCGGCATTGTTGGTATGAAACCCACTTATGGCCGTTGTTCTAGGTTTGGTGTGGTTGCTTTTGCTTCCAGCCTTGATCAACCGGGACCGATGACGCGCACCGTAGGGGACGCTGCGATCATGTTAAATGCCATGGCCGGTCATGATGTTATGGACGCCACATCATCCAATAAAACGGTACCCGATTTTACCGCCGCGATCACAAGCGATGCCCAAGGGTTGCGTATTGGCATCCCTGAAGAATACACACTGAAAGGCATGCCCGCTGATATTCAAGATCTGTGGGACCAAGGCATTAAATGGTTCGAATCCATGGGTGCTGAATGCAAGCCCGTATCGTTGAAACATACCAAATATGCGCTTCCAGCCTATTATATTATTGCTCCGGCCGAGGCGTCGTCGAATTTGTCACGGTATGATGGCGTGCGTTATGGATTACGTATCGAAGAGGCAGGCGATAGTTTGGACGACATGTATGAAAAAACCAGAAGCGAGGGCTTTGGTGACGAAGTCAAACGCCGGGTGTTAATCGGTGCCTATGTGTTATCGGCTGGATATTACGATGCTTATTATATTAAAGCCCAACAAGTCAGAACGTTAATCGCCGAAGACTTTAAAAAAGCCTTTGCCGAGGTCGACGTACTGTTAACACCGAGCACGCCATCAAGCGCTTTTGCCATTGGTGAAAAAATGGACGACCCATTGGCTATGTACCTGAATGATGTCTTTACCGTTCCCGCATCATTGGCCGGGTTGCCGGCGATTTCAGTGCCCGTAGGATTGGACAGCGGCGGATTGCCCTTGGGATTGCAGTTGATTGCCAAACCGTTTGATGAAGTGACATTGTTGAGCGCTGCATCGGCCCTTGAAACGGCGGCTGCTTTTGACTTGTTTAAGTTTAGAAAGGATGTGTCATGAGCTATTTGATTGCTGGCGATAGCGGTGACTGGGAAGTGGTCATCGGCCTGGAAATTCATGCCCAAGTCATTTCTAACGCTAAACTGTTTTCAGGCGCGGCGGCCGGGTTTGGTGCCGAACCCAATAGCCAAGTGTCCTTAGTCGATGCAGCCATGCCCGGGATGTTGCCGGTGATCAACGCACATTGTGTGGAACAAGCCGTTAAAACCGGACTGGGCTTGAAAGCCAAGATTAACTTAAGATCGGTATTCGCCCGTAAAAACTATTTTTATGCAGACCTGCCCCAAGGCTATCAAATATCACAATTCGAAGACCCGATCGTCGGCGAAGGCATTGTCACGCTGGATATGCCAGACGGCGAAAAACGGGAAATTGGTATTGAACGACTGCATATGGAACAGGACGCCGGAAAATTATTGCATGATCAAGACCCCAAGCGGTCGTTTGTTGATCTCAACCGGGCCGGGGTATGCTTGATGGAAATTGTTTCCAAACCGGATATCAGATCACCAGAAGAAGCCGGGATGTATGTACGGAAAATCAGGTCCATCGTTCGTTATTTAGGCACTTGTGATGGCAATATGGAACAAGGTTCATTACGTGCCGATTGTAATGTATCGGTCCGGAAGCCGGGCGAAAGTTTACGCAACAGGGCCGAAGTCAAAAATGTAAACTCTGTGCGTTTCATTATGCAAGCCATTGAAATCGAAGCCGCACGGCAAGTGGATATTTATGAAAACGGTGGTGAAGTGGTTCAAGAAACCCGTTTGTTCGATGCGGGTAAAGGTGAAACCCGGTCTATGCGCGGTAAAGAAAACGCCCATGATTATCGCTATTTCCCGGACCCGGATTTATTGCCATTAAATTTACAAACCGACTATGTCGAAACTTTACGACAGAATTTGCCAGAGCTTCCTGATGAAAAACTAAATCGTTTTATGGGTGATCTTGGGCTTAGCAAATATGACGCTGGTGTATTGGTTGCTGAACGGGAAAATGCTGATTATTTTGAAGCCGTTCTTGATGGCGGAAAAACTAAACGTGATGCAAAAATTGCAGTTAACTGGATCACATCGAATTTGTTCGGTGCTTTGAAATCGGCCGGACTGGATGTTTCTGAAAGCCCGGTGAGTGCAAATCAATTAGGGGCATTGCTGGATTTAATCAGTGACGGTACGATTTCTGGAAAAATTGCCAAAGATGTGTTCGAAGACATGTTCGAAACGTCCAAAAACCCAAGCGATATTGTCGAAGAAAAAGGATTGAAACAAATCACCGACACCGCATCCATCGAAGTGATTATTGATGGTGTGATCGCCGATAACAAAGGCCAAGTGGATGCTTATCAAAGCGGCAATGAAAAACTCATTGGCTGGTTTGTTGGGCAAGTGATGAAAGCATCCGGTGGTAAAGCCAATCCGGGCACCGTCAATCAATTGTTAAAGAAAAAATTAAACGACGCATAACGGTTGGCCTTATCTCGGTAATACACCGTCGTGGTATAATCCGACGGTTGCCGGGTCAATTTCTAATAAACTGCAGAGCGTGACAATTTCAATTTGTTCAGCCAATGACACGGCACCATCGGCTTCGTGAATGGCAAGGCAAATACGAATCAATAGGGTTGTGCTCTCAGGGTTTTCCTTGGCCGCTGTACGCAATGCTTGTACAGCTTTGGCGTGGCCGGTTTGTGGGTCGGCAAAAATAGCGTCCTGAAATTCATTAAACAAATCAATGCCTTCGTGGGGATCAAAAACGTTAAGTGTTTCTAGGTTTTCAATAATTTGATCTAAGCGTATGCGTTCGGCGAAACTTACAACACCGTCAGCGGTCGCCACCAATGCTGATGCCGCCATGACGCCAGTTAATAAAGGCCGGTTTTGATGGCGGGCTAATTCGTGATGGTAGCGTTGTTGCAGCGACTTAAGAAAACCTGCCATTATTAGGATCCATATTTATTCAATTTATGCTGATGGTTTGTTATACGCAGCTCATCAAGCGGCTTTTACATGATTTTTTGCAATTTTTATCACCCGGTGGGCAAGATTTTTGGCAATTTTTAAACCGCGCCATACAGCTGCGCTGGGGGTTTTTTTGACCCCCGTTTTGAAATACGCCGGGCACACGGGCACATTTTGATTTGCAAATTTTCTTTTGCGACGATGAATTGCCTTCTTCGCGAATGCATTTTTCCATGCATTGCATAATTGATTGTGCTTGGGCCGGGTGAATGGTCATGGCAATGGGTGTTGTCGCCATAACAAAACCGATGGCCAAAACCGTCATTATCCGAAAAGGCGGCGTATTCATATTCGGGCTCCTAATTAGTTCATATGAAACAAACTTGGGTCGTGTAATTTGGTTTAGCTAAAAGGTATGAAGTCGTTATCGAGAGGTCGCAGTTTGTTTTTTTCAGCATCATGATTTGGAAAGCTTAAGCTGAAAATCGTGCCGATGCCTTTTTTTGTTGAAAATTTAAGATCTATTTTTAATTCTTCGACCAGTCTTGTGACAATGGATAACCCAACGCCTTCGCCTCCATCGCCGTGGGGTGACACCGACGACGTTTGTGTGAACGGTTTGAGGGCTTCTTGGGCATCGCTTTCGGTCATACCCTGGCCGTTATCTTGAATGACTAATATCGATGCCCCGGTTTTAACGTCTTGCGTGGCTTTAATTTCAACGGACCCGCCTTTGTCGGTATATTTGATGGCGTTAGAAACCAGATTGATTATAATTTGATTAAGGCGCACGGGGTCGGTCATTAATTTCGGAAACCCGGCATCAATATTTGATGATAATTTTAATTGACGTTCATCGGCTAAATTTTGAAATAAACCAATGACGTTAACAATTAAAACTGTGGCGTCAACCGGTTGTGCCGGAAGACCGCCTTGGTGGGTTGTTTTGATGCCATGGGTCATGCGGTCACAAATATCCAATAAATGGTGTGATGCTTGATGAATGATATCGGCATGCCCTTTGTAAACCGGATTATCAAAGGAGCCCATAATTTCGCCTGTCATAATCTCCGTATAGCTTAAAATAGCATTCAGTGGCGTGCGAATTTCATGGGCCGTTTCGCGGCATTTATTGATCAAAATATCTTGCAGTTGACGTTCTTGCTTTTGAGAATATTCCAGCGCAGTTTCGGCAACGCGTAACGCTTGCTTGGCTTCCTTTAACGTTTGTGCAGTATTTTTGGACATTGGTTTCTCTAAAACATGTGTGACAATAAAACATGTGTGACAACAGGATAACTGTCTTAGACATCCGCTAATTTTAAAAGTATTGTGGCTGAGAGCCTAGGTCAATAGCAAGGATAACAAGGAATGATCGATTTATATACATGGGCAACGCCAAACGGACGAAAAGTTTCGGTGATGCTAGAAGAACTGGGTTTGGACTATACTCTTCATGCGATTGATATTTCGAAAGATGAACAATTCAGTCCTGAATTTTTAGCCCTTAGTCCAAATAATAGAATTCCTGCAATCATTGACCAAGATGGCCCCGGTGGGAAACCTTTGTCAATGTTTGAAAGTGGAGCCATTCTAATCTATTTGGCAGAAAAAACAGGCAGTTCTTTATTACCATCGGATCCGGCAAGGAAAGCCACAACGTTACAATGGCTAATGTGGCAAATGGGTGGTGTCGGGCCGATGTTTGGCCAAGCCCATCATTTTATGTTTCAACCCAAAGAAGACGTGCCGTACGGTAAAAAACGCTATCATAATGAAACAAAAAGACTTTATAACGTTTTGAATGAACAGCTTAGGTTAAACCCTTATATCGCCGGGAATGATTATACGATAGCCGACATTGCAACCTTTCCTTGGGTTGCGCGGTTCGGGCGCCATGATGTGGATTTAACGGCTTATCCTTATGTTAAAACGTGGTTTGATCGGATCTCTGAACGCCCTGCGGTACAAAAAGGCATGGCCGTTCCGTTTCTGAATTAGGGGATAAAGCGCATGACTTTTCTTGCAAAACCGGCAGTTATTAAGGTCCGAGTGGCTTTGAAAAAATCAGGGCTTAAAGACAGCGTTATGGAATTGGAACAAACCGCAAAAACGGCTGTCGAGGCTGCATCTGCATTGGGCTGCCCTGTTGGTGCAATTATTAAATCATTGGTGTTTGTCATTGATCGCCGCATGGTGATGGCGTTGGTGGCGGGCGATCACCGGTGTATTCAGGATAATCTACCAACGGCTTTTAATATCAAAGGTTCGGTAAGAAAAGCCAATGCCGGCGAGGTTAAAGACATTACTGGATTTACCATTGGTGGTGTATCCCCGGTGGGTTTGACGAACCCGTTGCCGATTGTCATCGACCGGTCATTAAAACGTTTTGATGATCTGTTTGCAGCCGGTGGTCATCCACATGCTGTATTTCCTATTGCTTTTAACGACCTGCAACGTATGACAGATGGGATTGTATCATGGAATATAGCCAAACCGGATCAAGACATTCCGGCCAAAAACGCCCCGCTTAAACGGTCGGCAACTTTTTTGAAGGGCAAAATTCGTGAAAAATGAATGATGGTGGCTATTGGCTAGGTGATGATAATGATCATTTTAGGCCTGATATTGGAGAAAATGTTCTTTCCTAAATTTTAGTTTTTCAACAAAATGCATTCTCCTGCAATTCTTATAAATTGATGTCTTGTCAAAAGGCAAGGGGGGACTTACATTCCGCCCCAACGGAGAGGTGGCCGAGTGGCTGAAGGCGCTCCCCTGCTAAGGTAATCGAATGTTGAATTAAAACAATCATTTAGATTGGCGTCCCCTCGATTTTCCCCGCGAATATACGATTTTTTGACTTTT